>Ga0272440_1000292_pt1 | contig 42316 bp, 33 predicted proteins | sample SSMMMBAug17_FD_192440 | JGI IMG/M metagenome (GOLD analysis project Ga0272440, IMG submission 192440) | Marine sediment archaeal communities from Little Sippewissett salt marsh, Falmouth, MA, United States - SSM-MMB-Aug17 | ecosystem: Environmental > Aquatic > Marine > Wetlands > Sediment ...
TTTTGATTTTTTGATTATACTAAGTAAGCGATCATAAATTTTCGGGTAGATCGTAGTAAATTTATTGTTATTCGTCTGGTTGGTCGAACCTTATGTTCGCCCGCCGACAAAAACCGGTATCAAACCTATGAGCAAAATTAATCTAGGGGCGAACCTTATGTTCGCCCGCCGGACAAAAACCGGTATCAAACCTATGTTCGAAAATGAATTTGAAACGATTGCCTCGGACATAGGTTCACAAACGATTGTTGTTCGGAGGGCGAACATAAGGTTCGCCCCTACATTGGTTTCGGACATTGGTTGGACTTCGATTACTACGATCTACCCGAAAACTTATGATCGCTTACTTATGTATAAAAAAAGTTTCATCATTTATTGTCTTCTATTTTTTTGTTTTTTTCAGATGATCGCATGTGTACAGTCACCTCATCTGAAAGAAGTCAACTGCCCCACTCCTCCGCAAGATAATGCAACATACTGGTATGGATCTGGAAAAGGAAAAGATATTAATGACGCACGCAATGTTGCTTTACAGCAAATAGCTTCAAAAATTTCTGTTTTTGTAAATTCAACTTTTACAAGCAAACAGAAAGAAATCAATCGTAAATTTTCTGCTCAGGTCGAATCAATGATAAATGTTGAAATCAAAGATATTCATTTTCCTGGATATCACACAGTTAAGACAGAACATTTGAACAACCAATGTTGTGTTTTGGTGAAAGTAGATAAAAAGAAATTTCTTTCAGAGTATCGCAACAAATTTGAGCAAGCGAACATATCTATTGAAAATGAATATCATCAGTTGAATGCCAAGAATGTGTTTGATATGTTGAAACGTAAAAAAAAATGGGTCTCGCTACTTGAAGAAGCACGAAATATTGCAGGAATTCTTTTTACATTCGATTACAAGGGGCCTCAAAATATTGTCAATACCAGACATATGGCATTCCAGAATGAAATTAATGCCAAATTAGATTCAGCGAAAGTTTTTATTCAATATGTTCCACACGCAAAATATATTGCCGAGCATATAAAAGAATTATTGACTGAAAAAAATATTCAAATTGTGAATTCAAAAACAAATGATCCATGTATGGCTGTAATAAACATTGATGGTCAAATCAAACAGAAGAAATTTGAGAATGAATTTATTATCAGGCAATCATTCAATATTTGTTTGAAAACCTATTCTAATAAACTATTATCACAAAAGAATTATTCAGTATTTGGTGTTTCGTTAATCGGATTTGATTCAGCCATGAAAAAAGCATCACAATCATTCTATAATGATGCAAAAGCCGATGGAATTTTTCAAATTCTGGGTATATAAGGAGATAACCATGTCTTATCGATTCATTTTTATTCTGTTTATTTTAATTACCATGCAGTTTGGATGTACAACAGCAAGGATTAATTTCAATGATTTTCTTCCTGTTGAGATTCAAGACAGCAAATTACCCACATTTTCAGAGCAATACTTGCGGAGAAATACAACAGTGATCGTCGCGCCTTTTAATTCAGATGGCATTGAGCCTGCAAGTATTATTTCAAAGTCGAACTTATCAACTGCCATAACAGGGGCATTGGAGAAATACCTGAGTCAGGCAGGTGTTCAGATTTATGATGGTGATGAAAGCCAAAAGAAGTTTCTTATTGATTCTGCGAAAAAATATGAATTCCTATCAGACAATCCTTCTGGCCTTATTACTGTTGACTACGTAATTTTTAGCCGATTAAACTCCTTTGACATTTTTAATGAATATATCAAACCTTATCAAAAAAAGAGCTTTATCACCGGTAAGGTTACGCATTATCCCGCGCAATGCAAATATACCATTCATTTTTCTGGAACTATTAGAATTTATGATGGAATCAGCCGAACAATCGTTAAAAGTCTTGAAATGCGTGAAGAAGAATCTTATTCTATTGATACGATGCACTCCTGTTCAAATAGCAGTGATTTTGTTATTTCCATGGCAAGAAAAAATGCTGAAGAGGCAATTAATAAAGCGAGAACAGATATTCAATACTTCTTTTCTCCCAATGCTTACGTACTGGAAAAGAGGAAACATAAAGTTGAAAATAAATATATAGTAAGTATTACATGCGGAAAAAGAAGATTATTCACAACACGAGCAACAGTTTCTTTTTATAAACCCATTCAAAAGTCAAATAAAATTTTGTATGAAAAAAAAACAGGAACAGGTCAATTAACAAATCAAATGGATGATGAAATTTCATGGGTTCTTCTTGATGATCCGGCAACTGCTACTCATATTTGTAAAGGGGATATTGCAAAAGTAAAATTTCATCAATCGGTTTTTCAAAAAGTGAAGCGACAACTCATTGAATAAAATTGTTTAGGGCTTTTTTGAGGGTAAATGCACAGAAAACGTTGTGCCTTTATTGATGTGACTCTCAACACTTATTTTACCATTATTGAGATGGACAAACTCATTGCATAAAATCAGTCCAAGCCCTGTACCGGTTTCACCGGCTGTACCTTTTGTTTTATTTTTCACATCTGTTTTAAAAATGCCAGCAAGACGATCTTGTGATATGCCGATGCCTGAATCTGTCACCGAAATGATTGTGTCGTTATTATCCTGCTTATTTGTTATTGAAACAGTTCCACCTGTTGTTGTAAATTTAATTGCATTTGTAATTAGATTTCTAAAAATAGTTTCTATCATATCTGAATCTGCCCAAATAACAAGATCACAAGGAATTGAATGCACCAGTTGAATATTTTTTTGATTTGCCTGTTCTTGATACAAGTCTGTGAGCCATTCCATTAATTTGAACATATCAATTGATTGCGGATTTGCTGATAATTGCTGACGTTGTATACGTCCCCAGCACAGAAGATTATCTAAGAGTTTATGGATGTTTTTTATTGAGCTTGATACAATATTGGAGAACTTGTGTAGTTTTTGATCATTATGTTTTTTAATAATCTGTTCAAGCATGCTTATGGATCCAACCAGAGGCATAAAGGCGCCCCTTAAATCATGCGCGATAATAGAAAAAAAGGTATCTTTAGTACGATTCAGTTCCTCAAGCTTTTTTTTCTGCTCTTGTATGGTTAAATGCGTTTGAATACGCGCAATAACTTCCTCCTGTTGGAATGGTTTGGTGATATAGTCCACTGCGCCATATTGAAAACCTTTGACTCTAGATTTTGTGGCTGTTAAAGCTGTTACAAAGATAATTGGAATATCTTTTGTTTTGGGGTTTTCTTTTAATTGGCGGCACGTCTCATAACCATCAATTCCAGGCATCATAATGTCTAACAAAATCAAATCAGGTTGTGCAAACACAGCGCGTTTAATTCCCACTTCGCCATTTTCTGCAATCAAAGTTTTGTATCCAAAGATGTTTAATTGCTCGAGCAAAATTGTAACATTAAGTATATTATCTTCTATGATAAGAATTTTTGTTTCATATGTGTGTGTCATTATGGCTCTGTCCTGTTATTGATTAACTTTTATAAAAATGTTGATATAAAATGGATTCAATTTTTGAAAGTTGAAATGTTTCCGCCAACTGGAGAATCATTGATACCAATGAATCATATTTGAAATCATCACACTTCTTCATTTTTATACACCATTTTTTAATATTTTCAATATCACCTTCTTGAACCATATAATACAGATCTTGTATCGGTTTGGTTATTCCTATTTTACTGATATCTTCAAGATCGTGCATTTCCTGATTGTTATTTTCAGCATCTTCAGATTTCATTTTTGAGTCATTCTTTTGGGATTGATCCTCCATGGTAACAGGAATATTTTCTAATTGAGACAGAGATTGATCAATTAACATTTCCATGTTCTCTGAGCATTGATGAATAATGTCTAATTTTTGGATTTGACTGGCATTTATTTGATCATCATTTTTTAAAAAGTTGATATAGCTTGCAATTCCATGCAAAGGGGTCCGCAGTTCATGGCTCAGATTTGCCAGTAAATTGCTTTTGGACCTGGCGGCAGATTCTGCCATTTCTTTGGCTGCTTTGAGTTGAAAATATGTTTCACGTTGTTTCAGAATTGTCTTTTTTAAAGCACGATTTCTTTTTTTTAGTGTTTCATTGCTCAAACGTAACTCATTAAGCAAAGACCAATGCTTCATAGCAGCGTTTAATGCCATGTCGAGTTCTTCAATGTCAGAAAATTTTTTAATATAATTTGATCCCCCCTGACGCATGAATTCAGTGGCACTTTTTAGATCATCATTCGATGTCAGCGCGACCACAGGGGTGTAGGGATATTTTTGCTTGATAATTTGAAGTAGTTCAAATCCATTCATTTTGGGCATACGAATATCAGTAACAACAATATGAACAGGCTGGTTACTCATTATTGCCAATGCTTCTTCTGCTGAATGTGAAACAATCACTTGGTACTTTAAATGTGCCAGACTCACCTGAAGTATCTCTATAAAAACAGGATCATCATCAACAAACAGTATTGATATATTTGAGGGACTTATTTCTTTCATATTTCTGTAATATTTTATTTTATTACTCGATATTCAAGTTTTTCTTACAAACTAGCGCCGGAAATTGTTCACACGCTCTGCGTGGAAATACATAAGTTAGCGATCATAAGTTTTCGGGTAGATCGTAGTAATCGAAATCCATCCAATGTCCGAAACCAATGTAGGGGCGAACCTTATGTTCGCCCTCCGAACAACAATCGTTTGTGAATCTATGTCCGAGGAAATCGTTTCAAATTCATTGCCGAACATAGGTTTGATACCGGTTTTTGTCCGGCGGGCGAACATAAGGTTCGCCCCTACATTGGTTTTGCTCATAGGTTGGATACCGGTTTTTGTCCTTAGCGTTATTAATTACTTGACATCTATCATAATGAAATATATTTGTCTAGTAATGTAAACATTTTTTTATTGGTCATGTAAACATTTTTTTATTGGTCATTCAAATAGTAAGGTATACTTGTGTCTACAGATTGTATCGAATTACAAAAAAAATTGGAAAAAACACAGGCCATTCTTTCTGCGCTTCATCAGGGTGAGTTAGATGCGATCGTTCGCTCTGATGACGTGGCACTGATTCGTAATGAAGAAACAATACGAAATACAGAACATGCGCTTAAAGAATCCCAAAATAATTTTCAATTATTGTTTGATACCCTGGATGATCTTTTGTTTATCATGGATATAAAAGGCAATATAAAACATTTTAATATTACTGTTCAGGAAGTTCTTGGGTATGAGACACATGAATTAAAATCCATGAATTTTTTAGATTTACACAAAAAGGAAAAACACGCTGAAATTCACAAGTTACTCAGAGGTGAATCTCAAATCGTACAAATTGAACTGGTCAAAAAGAATCATGATATTATTCATGCAGAAACTCGTTTTTCAAAAGGTGCCTGGAGTCAACAACCTGTTTGGTTCGCTATTGTTCGAGACATTTCAATACGAAAACAGGCGGAATTTGAAATGAAAGCCGCTCGAAAGGCTGCGGAAGAAGCTGATCAGGCAAAAACAGAATTTTTTGCGAAAATGACACATGAATTGAGAACCCCTTTGAATGGCATTTTAGGATACTCCCAAATTTTGTTAAAACAACTGGCACTCAATGAGCATCAAAAAAGAGCTGTTTCTGTCATTCAAAGCAGCGGTGAATATTTACTCGATTTAATTAATGATTTACTGGATTTTTCAACCCTGGAAGCCCATAAAATGTCTATAAATATAGAATCGGTTGCGCTTATTCCTTTGATTCGGTATATTTGTGAAATGGGTACAATTCAGGCAAAGCAGAAAAAAATTGGCTTTAGTATCGATATTCCTGACAAGGTGCCTGAAATAATCCACACAGATGAAAAACGATTACAGCAAATATTATTAAATCTTCTGGGCAATGCAATTAAATACACGGATCAAGGATCTGTTCATTTTATGGTCAGCCTTCTTGATAACAAGATTCGTTTTTGTATTCAAGATACAGGTTGTGGCATTGCCTACAACCAGCAACAATTTATTTTCAAAGCATTCAATCGTATCAAAGATAAAACACAGCAAAAAGAAGGCACAGGATTGGGACTCTATATCAGTCAGAAATTATTACACATGATGAACAGCGATTTGAATATTGAAAGCGCTGAAGGTAAAGGTACAAAAGTTTGGTTTGATTTAGACATTGTTGTCAAATCCACCACTACATCAATAAAATCTGAAGACCTCCTATATTGTGAACAAGAACTGAACATGCAGCAAAAATTGACTTATCCGCCGCGTCATATGTTAGATTTAATATTGGAATTCACAATGGCAGGCGATATTAATGGTATTTTCGAATGGATTGACCAGCACATGAATGAAGATCCCGCGTATAAACCATTCTTTCAGACAATTAAAAACATGGCTTTGGAGTATAAAATTACTGATATTCAACAAATGATCGAAGCCATCCCTCATGGATCACCTTGCAAATTCAAATAATTGTTTTTGACCCACACACGTGTTTTTAAAGTGAACACATCTTTTTTATTCGGTACAGAATTTAACTTGAGCGATTGTGCTGATATCAATAATTCAACTGATCCAATTGACTTTAGCGGAGAAGGCGGATCACTCATGATTTGTCCGCAAAGATTATAATAATTAAAATGAAGTGTTACAATGTTTTCAGCAACTGGCTGTGGTCTTTTTCCTTTTCCAGTACTTCTCCCCAACTTATTGAGCCCGCCCCCTTGTGGATATAAAAAATAAATAATGGTTTCATTTTTTTCAGATGCTTTTCCATTCCAGGGATATTCAGTATCAGCAGTGATATGAATAGAATTTGCATCGGTATCATATCGATCTTTATTATCTTTTACGTTCACAAAGCCAACAAATCCTTTATTTAGAGGGTCACAACCGCACAGGCTGATATCTTTGGAAATCATTGAAACCGCAGTTCTTAAATCCTGAAAAACTTCGGCTTTTCCTAATTCAATTTCATATTGGCGGACATTAATTTGATAATATGTATAACCAGAAATGATGATAATACACATAAGGCTCGTATATAACACAGCTTCAAGAATTGTAAGCCCATTTTGTTTGAATATATCTAATTGGTTCATCATTTCTTGATTAGAATTCTTCCGGCTATGGAAGTTGTAATATACAGCTTTTGCCCTTTTAAGTTTTGAAGCGTAATCGTTGCCAGTGATGCGATTGTTCCATTGGGCTGAAAAATTGGATTATTGGTCCAGGCAATAATTGAAATTCCTTTTTGATCAATATGCCCAACATGAAAACTATTATTTTGACACTCTGGTAAATAGTCTGACTGGATTGAGGCATTTCCTTTTTGAATTTCATAGTCACCTGTTTTAGCAAACATTTTATTGGGATCAAAAGCAATCCGGTATTGACAGTTTGTTTTTGATGCAAAAGATGATGCACGTTGCATAGCTGATTTAATTTGAAACGCTGCTGCTTTTAATCGGTATTCTGGTAAATAATGTCGAAATCCAATCAGACTGACTGCTGAAATAGTACTTACTATTGATAGAGCGACAAGTAGTTCAACAAGGGTAAAAGCAAAAATATTTGATTTCATTTCATGCATTTTTACAATCCTTTCATTTTTTATGTTGTTTTATTGCGGTGCACACTAATTTTTTTAATCACATACGAATATCAACCCCCTCTATTTATATAGACACGAAAATTTCAAATTTCTTACACAAATAAATACAAAAAGATCATTTTTTTTTGGATTTTTTTCATTCATACGCGCATATTAGACATCAATCTTGATCATACTGTTCTTGTAGGAATTGTCATCGTAGTCCATACACTATTTTTTTTATAACGAATGTTCATTATTTATTGTTTTTATCCGAATATTAATGTATGGTAATGGCAAATAAAGAAATATTCTAAGGAACGTTCTAAAAAGGAGATATAAATGAATTCTTATGTGCAAAACCCATTTAATATTTCTTCAAAACAACTGCTTGAAACAGCGATAGATAATAACAATATTCCGCTGGGTTATACCTGTAATAATGTACCGCGAATATTATTGAATATTGGAAAATTATTTCCTTATCGCGTGAATGCCATTGACCTTACTGGTGGAACAGAAATGGCAGATATATATTTGTCCCAGGTCACCTGCACATATACGCGGAGTATTTTAGATTATGCAATGGATGATCAATTGGAATTTCTTCAGGGATGGATATTTGCAGCGGGATGTGATCATATTCGAAGGTTATACGATAATTTGAAATACCTTTTGGCGCCCAGTTTTTGTCATATTTTGGATGTACCCCATAAAAGCGGTTCTGATGCCATATCCTGGTTTTCACAGGAACTTCAGGCGTTATCCATGTCAATTTCAGATCATTTTCAGGTCGATATGAGTATTTGGAATATTAATCAGGCCATATCAGAACATAATTCCTTGATGCAATCCTTGCAAAAAATTTCAAATTATCGACAAAACGCATCCCCACCTTTTACAGGTGCTGAATTTCATCGTCTGATGCATGCTGCCTGGACATTGCCAGGTCAATTGATGGCTCCAATTGTTGAAAATATAAAAAAACAATTGCCCGAGCGCACATGTCCTGTTGATTATAAAGCGCGTGTTCTGCTTGTAAGCAGCGTTGTAGACCAATATGAATGGATTGAAGCCATTGAGAACAATGGAGCATTGGTAGTCGCCGACCGATTTTGTTCAGGCGCCATTCCGCAAATTGAAATTTGTAAACATACAGACGATCCTTTTTATGATATAGCGGCCCACTTACTTCATACCAATGCATGTCCACGCATGATGGACACTTTTGATAACCGCATGGAATTGATCAATCAAACCATTGTAAACTATCATGCTGATGGTGTTATTATTGCGCCAATCAAGTTTTGTGATATTTGGGGCGTTGAAACGAGTCAGGTAGTTTCTTATCTCAAAGAAAAGAAGATTCCGGTTTTACGATTGGAACGTGACTACTGTTTTTCTGGTGAGGGCCAATTGAGCACACGTGTTCAGGCATTTATCGAGCAAATACTTCAACAATAGGAGTAATATCATGGGAGTAATATCACAAATTCAAGATCAAATGGTATTTTATCAAACATTGTGTAAAAACTATCACAATATTTTAAAGATGCCCTTGCGCCAGGGGCCTTTACAAACAATTCATAATTTAAATAAATATCCCTGGTTATGGCATCTGGCAAAGGTGAACCGATTACTTACATTGGTCACAAAAGGGCGTGAAGGGAATTATCGAAAAGCCAATGCGGCTGTGGTTGAAAAAATTGTACCGAATCTCATACACCTATTGGAAAATCTTGTTAAGGATACAGATCGCCTGGTTTTGCATGAAGACATGGTCCCGCCTGAAATTTTGTTTGCTATGGGACTTAAAACATGGATGGCTGAATTATTGGGTATTTTAATGCCAATTGTTGACTCGCATTCTGTAGAAAAATACATTGATATCGCTGAAAATGCCGGTATTCCACCAGATGTTTGCAGCCTTCCTAAAAGCACAATGGGTATTATTTTAAACAAAGAAGTGCCGCCTGTCAAAGCAATAGTAACATCAAACTCGCCATGTGATGGCGGAATGGCATCTTATCAATTAATTAAGAACAAACTTGATATTCCCATTTTTCAATTGGATGTCCCTTATAATTTTTACAATGACCGGGCCACAGAATATTTTGCCAGTGAGCTGAAGCGAATGATTAAATGGCTTGAAGAACATACTCCTGGAAAAATGGATTGGGATCATTTACGAGCCATTTGTGAAGAGCGGAATAAAATGGCTGCCCATGAGCTTGAATTGTGGGAAGCCATTCGCCAACGTCCGGCGCCGCTTGCAGCCGAGGCGGTCTATCTGAGTCATTTATGGTGTTTCAATGTTACTCCCGGGGATCCCAATGGAACAGCGTTGTTCAAATACTTAACAGAGTTGGCCAATGAAAATGTTAAAAATAATACCCCGGCTGTTCCCAATGAAAAATACCGAACAGTGCTCTGGAATCCCCCGATGCTTCATTTTATAGATCTCTTTTCTCAGGCAGAGCAGCAATATGGGTTAACACTGATCATTGACAGCATGTCATACAATCGCCAGCCATTTATAGATACCCGTACTAGAGAATCCATGCTCAAAGGTCTTGCACATATCATCATGACCGGACCAATGGCCAGACATACACGCGGGCCTGCACAAAATTATTTTGATGATATGTTTTATCTTTACACCTATTTTGATTTGGATATGATTTTTGTTGCCGGTCATATTGGATGTAAAAATACAGCAGCCTTGAATGGTATTTTACGTGAAAAATGCCGAAAAAAAAGGATTCCATTGCTCATTATTGATTATGACTTATCAGATCCACGCGTGGTGTCTCATGATGGCATTATGCAACAGTTGGATCGGTTTATGGAAAATATTATGAACAATTAGGAAAAATCTGAAAAATAACTTTCTCATTATTGATATTGTTCGTTTTGAGGTAACTGTTATGTAGAGACGTCGCATGCGACGTCTCTACAGTACAATTACCTCAAAACGAACAATATCAATAATGAGAAAGTTATTTCAGAGCATTCCTGAATAATTTGCAAGGAAAAAAGTCATGCAAAACAAACTATTTGCAGGTTGTGATGTTGGATCAACAACTGGTAAGGCAGTCATAATAACGATTGATGGCATTCAAGGCAAAGCCGTTTGCCCGAGTGAAATTGATCCAGAAGAAACAGCAAAGATTGTTCTGGAAAAGGCTTGTAAATCAATGGATAGTGAGATTTCCACCAAAGATATCGCATATCTGATCGGAACTGGCTATGGGCGTCGTGAAGTTCCTTTTGCCAATGAAAATATCTCAGAGATAACCTGCCATGCAATGGGCGCCTTTTCGTGTCTATCTGATACACGTACAATAATTGATATTGGCGGGCAGGATGTGAAGGCGATTTCTGTGGGGGATAATGGCTCTGTTCTTGATTTTGCAATGAATGATAAATGTGCTGCCGGCACCGGTCGTTTTTTTGAAATGATGGCCAATATCTTTCGGATGGATATTTCCAATTTTTCAGACCTGTCTTTACAATCAAGGAAATGTATTCCAGTGACATCGCAATGCAGTGTTTTTGCTGAAACCGAAGTGATCACACTTTTGGCCAAAAGGAAAAATCCGGCGGATATTGCAGCTGGAATTCAATCTTCTGTGGCCAAACGATGTTTTGCACTTCTGAAAAAAATTGGCATCCAACCCCTTGTGACCATAACTGGTGGATGTTCTCGTAATAAAGGACTGATCAAAGCCCTGGAATCAAAACTACGTATGCCAATTCAAATTTTACCTGTAGATCCGCAACTTATGGGCGCTTATGGGGCGGCTGTATTGGCAATGAAAAAATGCCTTTGAGGACAGTGTGCGACCCGGTTCCCCATAGCCCATAGCCGTCAGGTTAAGGCAAACTCGCATGAACACTCGTTCCTACGCTCTGCGTGGGAATGCATATGGGACGCTCTGCATCCCCTGTGCTCGTATCTCGGTCACCCAATACAGAGGACGCAGAGCGTCCAAGATGCATTCCCACGCAGAGCGTGGGAACGAGGGTTTTCTTAACGAGAGGGTTTTCTTAATGATACATTTTCTCCACCAATCGATTTAATTCTTGAATTTTGGTCGTCATTTGGCGGGAAAAACGTTTGGTGCTCTGGGTTTTATCATTTAGTCCCTGAATTAATTCAGTCATTTCCTGAGCACCTTGTGTTGATTTGAGTGTATATTTTGACATGCTTTCAATAATATCAGCCGCTTCCGAAATTGTCCGGGCAATTTGTTTGGAACCAGCGTCACTATTTTGAACGCTTTTGTTTATTTTACCTGCAGATCGGTTTTGTTGATCCACTGCATCAGCAATAAAGCCAATGGTCACACTGACCATGTCGATGGTGTCTGAAATATTATTAATCACCTCAATGGCATTTTCTGTTTTTGATTGAACCCCTTCAATTCGGCTGGCAATATCTTCTGCTGATGTTGCACTTTGGCTGGCAAATTGTTTAATTTTATTGGCAACCACAGCAAAACCCTTTCCAGCTTCACCAGCTGTCGATGCCTCTATTGAAGCATTCAAGGCCAATAGATTGGTCTGTACTGCAATTCGTTTGATCACACCGGTTACTTTACCAATTTCTTTTGCTGCCTCTCCCAATGAATTGATTGTGGTATTTGCCTGAGCTGCCATTTCCATAATATTTTCAGATATGTTCATACCTTCTTCAGTGCTTCGTGCAATATAACTTACAGATGCGGTCATTTTATCAATGGATTCTGATGTTTCATTCATATTCTCGGCAACGTGCTCTGTTGTTGACATGATACCCATAATGTTTGAGGTCATATTTTCAGCTGATTTTGTCATTTCATGAATAAAATGAGTTAATTCTGAGGCCTTATTAAGAATTTCATTTCCTGTATTGTTTATCAGCTCCATATCTGAAAGCATTTGCTGGGAGTTGATTTCATATTCTTTGAGTGTTTGTTCAAGTTCCATCTCACCCTGTTTCACGTTATTCAATAATTGTGATGCTTTGTCGATATATGCATTGATAAACCGAACTGTTTGTGCAATTTCATCAGAATGAAGTATTGGCATTTGTTCATCATGGGGCTGCTTGCCATCTATACTTCGTTTTAAGAAATTTTGAATATCAAACAGGCGAAACAATACACTCTTTTTTATGGTTTGCTTGATGAAATAATAGCCAATGAATGCAAAAAAAATTGACACCGCCAGAAATATAATTTTGAATAATTGCGATTGTTTTTGTGCATGACTGACCTTTTGGGAAATTTGTTGATTGAAAGCGCGATACAGCTTTTGAAAACATTCTTGAATGAGTTGTTTGTTTTGTTCAAAATTTTCTGAAAACATGTCCTTTTTATTTTGAATAGATAGCATTAATTTTTGATGCGGCTGAATCTTTTTAGACATGGTAACCTCACGTCTGAACTTATGAAACGCGTTGGCAGTAAATATTTCATAGTGTTTAATAATTTTTTGAATGATGCTCTGCAGGCCTGTATCCACATTCATTTTTTGCAACCGGAGTAATGATTTTTCGGCTTTAATGGATATTTTTCTGGCATCTTCCAAATACTTTTCATTTTTATTTGTTAGTGCTTGATTGTAATAAGATAGCTGTTGAAAATATGCATGTTCCGCATCCTGGCAATATTGTTTCATAGGCAGCATCGTGTCTTGAATTTGCTTATAGAGGAACTCATTGGAAAAAGAATGAGAAAAAGCAACAATTATCAAGGCAAGATAACCAGACAGAACACAGGTAAATGCAAGCCATAGTTTCTGATTTATTGTAAATGATTTTAACATGATTTCACCTTACAGTTATAATATCATCACTCATTGTTCAGACATGTCATCTGATAACTGCTTTGCCAGATCAGCCAGTTCTGTTGCAGATTGATGAATACTGAATATTCCTTCATTACTATCCTTAATTGCACTGCTTACGCCACGGATACTATGAGCCACTTCATTGGAACCTTTAGCCATTTCACCAATATTTCGAGCAACATCATTTGCGCCTGTTGTCAATTCTTCCATTGATGAAGCGATCTGGTCAGCACGAGAATTGGCCTCAGAGGCATTGGCTGCAATTTCATTGACTGCAATGGTTTGACTTTCAACTGCGATCATGATGGTTTCTGAAGAAGTGTTCATTTCTTCGATAATACTGGAAACATCAGCAATAACATCAACCGCTTCTTTGGTATTGACCTGAACATCAGAAATTCGTGTGGCAATATCTTCAGCCGCTTCCGCACTTTGATCAGCAAATTTTTGGATGGCGTTGGCCACAACTGCAAATCCTTTACCTGCCTCTCCTGCTGCGGCGGCCTCAATGGCTGCATTTAATGCAAGCAGGTTGGTTTTATCTGCAATGCGTTTGATTACTTCAGTGACCTTTCCAATTTCGTTGGCAGCCTGTCCCAATGATGTCATTGTTTCACCGGCTTTTTTAGCCATATTTGTGGCTTTATCGGCAATTTTAGACCCCTGGCGCGCATTTTCACCCACGCCTGTCATAGATGCAGACATTTCTTCAATTGCACTGGCAACCGAGTTAATATTTTCGTTCATTTGTCGTGCAGTACTTGAAATTCCGGTAACATTGGTACTCATTTCTTCAACAGATGATGCAATCATATTAATGTTGACATTCATTTGTTCTGATGATCCCGCGACATTTTCAGCCTGATTATTCATAATCTCGGCATTTTTTTTCAATTGATCCGCAATACTGACAATATTACTGGATTTCATCTCCAATGTTTCAGATGTTTTCTTTTGAGATATGGTTGTTTCTACTTTTTCTTTAATTGAGTCTTTGTGGATTTGTACGACCTCGGCTTTTTCCAAGGCATTTTTCTTGCGCATATTATAGATACGATCTGCAAGCCCAAGAGAAAGCAGTAACACCATAAATGCCGAACCAATTTGCGCGGAATGCTCTGTTGTAAATGTGACAGGCAATAAACCGGTTGTCTTTGCTGTGTAAGCAATGGAACCAATTAGAAAAATGAACCATGCCATCAGGTAATAACGTGCCGATTGATTTCCACGATAATAAGATATGCTTCCGGTCGTCATTAATAAGATTGCGAATAATGCAGAATAAGCCACTGAAATCCGAATTAATAAATCACTGCTTCCACTGAGTGAAAACACCATAATGGCCAATCCAAGATAGGCGACAAATTGAATGGGGCGGATCACAATTGGATCGGGCAAATCATTTGATAAAAAAACACTTGAAAATCGAGCGCCCCAAAATCCTAAAAGTCCAATAAAAAAAGGAATTGCACGATTGGCCCACCATGCTGCTTTTGGCCATAAGTATTCAAAACCATGACCATTCAATGATAATTGAAAAAATACATAGCAAACAATAAAAATAACATAATAGATAAAACAGCGATCCCTGACAGCCAAAAATAGAAATATATTGTACAAAATCATTACCAATAGAGCACCATAGTAAAGTCCCATAATAACTTGTTCATCATTGACTTTTTCTACAAAAGCCTCTGGTGTCCACAGGTTGAGCGGCAATTGCAATGATCCTTCAGTTTTGACATTTAAAAACAATGTTACGCGTTGATTGGGTAAGGTTCGAATATGAAATATAAAATGATGATAATCTATTTCTCGGTGTGCATATGGCATGCTGTCGCCTGATTGACTGATTTGATATTGACCATTTTTATCCATATAATAAAATGCGACATGATCAATATGGGGATAGGACAGCTCGAGAAACCAATCTTTGACTTTTTGACTTTTTGAAATAATATTTAATTTTAACCAATAGTTTGAACGTGTAAATCCCAAATTGAGAATACTTTGCCTTGAAATTTGAAATTTTGGAATAAAGGCATCTGATGAAATATCCTTGATTGTCCATTCCTGTTTTTTGTCTTCAATATAGAGTAAATATTTTCCCAATTCATAATGGTTCTTTTCTTCATTAAGCTCTAAGGATCGTTCAAAATATATCGATTCATCAGCTGCCATGATAATTGCCGGCGTGACAATAATCATTAACATCAGTCCGATTAAACGTGATATGATTCGTTGTATTCGCATGGTAACCCCTGACTTAACAATGCGTTTAAATGTTTAACTGATTGATCGTATTCATCAGTTCTGAGGCCATATATGCCAGATCCTGTGACACATTGTTTGTTGATTCTGCCTGACCGGCAGTATGTTTGATTTTCACAGCGATACTATTAATCAGGCTTAAGGCATCATTGGCACTTGTGGCAACAGTATGTCCTGCCTGAACATTCTGGTTGGTATGTTCTGAAATACTTGTAGCGGTCTGCGTTTGTTCTTGAACCGCTGAGGCATTTGTTTCATTTATCGCTGCAATTTCGTCAATAATAGTGCCGATCTGTTCCATTGCCTGGACCGCATCCTGGGTACTTGTTTGAATATTTTCAATTTCTTGCGCAATTTCATCAGTCGCATCAGCAGACTGTTTGGCCAATTTTTGAACTTCATCTGCAACCACTGCAAAGCCTTTTCCTGCTATACCAGCACCTTCAGCTTCAATGGCTGCATTCAATGCCAATAAATCAGTTCGATCCGCAATGTCATTAATTACAGTAATTACTTTTCCTATTTGCTCTGATGCTTCTACCAGTGCTTTCATTTTTGTATTGACTTCAGATGTTTTCGTATTGGCATCTTTAGATATCTGATTGGCTTTTTCTGTATTTTTGGCAACATTTTTCAATGAGCCGGTCATATTTTGAACAGAATCTGCCTGACTGGAAACATTGGCAGCCATTTCTTCACCCAGAGTGGCCATGCTGGCAATGCTGGATGCACTTTGTTCTGACATGGTAACAATATCTTCTGTAGATGTCTTTATCTCGGCAGACATTTCTGAAAGTAAATCTGATGTCGTATTCAATTGTTCGGTGATTCGTTTGACTTCATCAACAATATTACCCATCATGCTCAAGTCTGTCAGGCTGATAATTGATCCTCTGTCATTTTCATTTATTTCAAAAGGAACGACAGTAAAATCAACCGGTATGGTTTGATCGCTTTCACTTACACGAATACGTGTTTCAACTGATATGACATTTTCGGATTGTCTTGCATGCTGGCAGGGACAGTTGTCCCCCTCGCATTTGTTTGATCGAATGATTTCTTTACATTTTTGATTCAACACCGCTTCTCGATCCTTTTTTAACAACTCCAACCCTGTATCATTAATGAATTTAATTTTAAAATCTTTGTCAAGTTCTATTATGGGAACAGGCACATTGGAAAGTATTGTTTGCAGGCGATTGTTAATATCAATAAGGTTATTAAATGCAGAAATTACAGGCTTTAAAAAAATGAGTCCGGATGAATATGATACGATTGTTGATCCTTTTTGTAGTCCATTTGCTGCATGTTGAACCATTCCATTGATCATTCGTTTCAAATATAAATATGCAAATACGCAGACAAAAAATAAGATACAGACAACAGTCACTGCAACATACAGAACATACATTTTGATATCACTGCTGTGTTTATAGACATCTTGCCTGATCTGTTTCACATGACGTTCGAAATTTTCAGCCGCCTGTGAAGATGTTTTTGAAATAATTGGAAAAATAGCATCTTTCATATCCTGGGTGTTTTTTTCAATGGATAGAGATAGTGAATCAAAAAGTTTGAAACCAAAAAAACCGGTGCCAGAAACAAAAACAATGCAAATTATCGCAACGATATACACTTGCCAGGAGAATTTTTGTTTTAACAGCGACATTTTTTACTCCTTATTATTATTATTTGATTTTGATTGATGACTCACATTAAAAGGATCAACCATAAATTTCAGATTACCAGACAAATGATTCAGAACAATTGCAGTTTCATTAATTTGGTGGCTGATTTGACGATTAAAGGAAATACTTTCACTCACGCCTTGTATACGCGAAGACACATCATTTGCCCCCAATGCGACCTGCGCAGTATTATCAGCAGCATCATTGACTGTACGTGATAATTCTTCAATGGATACATTGATATTTCTCGCACGTTCATCAGCTTCAAGGGCATTACTTGCAATTTCTTGAACGGCTTTGGTTTGTTCGATTACAGCAAATGAAATGGATTCTGAGGATTCATTCATCTCTTTGATAATTTTTGAAACATCTTTAAAAACATTTTCAATTTCATACGTACCTTTTTGAACACTGGCAATTCGATCTGTAATGTCTTTTGCAGCCCGGCTGCTCTGCTCTGCAAATTCTTGAATGGCACTGGCAACCACAGAAAATCCGCGCCCTGCTGAGCCGGCTGATGCGGCCTCAATTGTGGCATTTAGGGATAAAATGTTTGTTTTATGCGCAATACGCTGGATAAATTCAGATACACCGCCGATTTCATCCGCAGCAAATCGTAATGAATTGACTGTTTTTCCAGCTTTTTGTGCCAGATAAACCGCTTCCTCAGCGATTTTAGTTCCATTTTGTGCCCTTTCTCCAACATGGCTCAATGATGACGACAATTCTTCAATTGCATTGGCCACACTATTAATGTTATTGAACAGATAGTCTGAAGTTGATGAAACAGAGTCCATATTATCACTAATTTGCTCGACTCTGTCGGCAATGGTGTGAATGTTTGCACTAATTTGTACAGATGCTTCTGCAACAACATTTGCTTTAGATTCCGCTTCTTCAGAATGATTGGTTAATTGCTCTGCAATTCCGGTCATTGTATCCGCAGAATCTGACAACATGCCTGCGTTTTCTTTAACATCTGAAATAATTTTCCTGAATCCTTCCAAAAGCTGGGATAAAGCCTGAGTCAATGCATTCAATTCATGGGATGCTGTTGATGAAGTAATATCAACAGATAAATCCAGTTTTTTCAATTGTCTGGCAATTTGCATCAAATTTTGGATTGGGTTCAGAATCAGCAATCGTAACGAAAATATCAATACCGCTCCCAGTAATGCCACCACAAGAAAAGAACCGAAAGACTGGGCGAGAAACAAGGTATTCAGTTTTTTATAAACATTTTTTCGAGTTTCATGTAATTCATTCATATCCTGTTCTTTCTGAACGTGTAATTGCTGCTTTATTCGTTCGATTGTGTAATACAGCCGAATCATTTCTATAGATGGAATGCCTGTTTGTTTATTGATCACCATGTAGTGATCTAATTGCAAAGATTTTGGAAATTTTGTAGACAGTTGAATTTTATTTAGCTTCCAGGCCGCTAAAAATGAGTGGCCATTTTTATCGCAAAACGCTACAGCAGTAACATTTGGATGCGTCAGTAAACTTTGTATTTGAAACTCAAGTGTTTGTGCATATACGCGATCTACTGATTTTATCATGGTGATCAAATTGTTAACCTGCTTTGTCAGATGATTGGTTAACGCATTTTTTTTCTGATACAATTGGTACAGGTAATAGTGTTCTTTGTCATCAACCTTAACTGAAGTCATGTTGTTTAAAAGTTTGATTTCGTACTGAACAACCAGAACACATCCCACGACCATTAACAGCACAGCAATTCCACATGATAAAAGTACTATTTTTGTTGCAATGCCTGTTTGCTTCATAGGGATCAATCCTAACGTTTTAAATCTACAGCGTTTAGAAACTTTGTTGCATCCAATATAATCAAAAGTTTATCTTTAAGCTTGCATACGCCTTTTTCAAGCTCAGATTTTCTAAAATCTCTGGCAATGCCCGAAATATTTTCATCTGACAGGCGATATTCAATCAAGCTTTCTTCAACTTCAATCATATGGCCAATCTGGTCTACCATGACCCCAAAAGATTCGCCGACATTGGGATGAAATAACAATACTCTGCTGGATTCATCAATGGATTTTGTGGAAAAATTGAGCAGTAACCGCAAATCCAATACAAGGTGAACATGGCCGCGAATATTGACAAAACCGAGCATTTCAGGGGGCGCATGATGAATTTTTGTAAGAACAACTTCATCAATAATTTCTTTAACATCAAGAATATCCACACCAAAACTATGCCCTGCCATTTGAAATGAACAAAACTGACGTTTTGTTTCAGGCAGTTTCTTTTTTTCAGAGGTGATATTATTTATTTTTCGCATCAATTATCTCCTGAATCATTTACTTAAGAGCTTTGACGCAACTTCAACAATGCGATCCCGATCAACTTTGACTTCATAGGCATCAAAGCCTGCCTTCAGGCCGATTTCCCTGTCTTTTTCAGAATCGAGACTGGTCAGGGCTATGGCCGGAATATAAGAGAATTGATCATCAGCACGAACAGCCCTTAAAAATTCAAGACCATCCATAACTGGCATCTCAATATCAGAAATAATCATATCCACCTTGTTTGATTTCATCTTTTCGAGCGCTTCAGCCCCATTATCAGCTGTAATGACCTCATATCCTGCTGATGACAGATGCCCCTTTACCAGACGTTGAAAAAACAGCGTGTCTTCAGCAAGTAATATGGTTTTTGTTTCTTGTTCTAGTGAATCAGCAGACATTGTTTCACCAAAAATTGATTTTTCAGCCGCTTCAACCAATCGGTAAATATCAATAAAAATGGTAATGTATTCATTAACAATCGCTGTACCAAGCAAGCCGTCTTCCATGTAGCTTTCCTTGTTCAGAACCAAAGGCAGGTTGATTACATCTACCAGGTGGGATGCCAGAATTCCAATAGGACGTTGCGATTGTTTGGGAAGGAGCAGGTACATTTTATCTGATGTCTCACATGGGGATACATTGAGTAGTTTTTCCAGACGAATCAGCAGTGTCGGAACATTATCTACTGATATGTATTCATTACCGCCTATTGTCTGAATGCGTGAGGGATCTATTAATTCGACGCGACGCATTAATAACAAAGGTACTGCAAATTGTTCTTCTCTGCCGCTTTTGAACAATAAGATGCGATGGCTGTCTGTTTTACTGGACCGGGTTTCCTTGTTGGTTTCCTCAATTTCAGTGGTGAATCGGACGCCTGCATGGATGGCAATGCCATTGACATCCAATATTAATGCAACAGTACCATCACCCATAATTGTCGTTCCTGAATAAATGATCAATGGATTGACTGCTGAATGCAATGGATTGACCACAATTTCTTCTGTACCAATAACTTCATCAATAATAAGTCCAAATCTCTGGTTGCCTATTTTGAGCACAGCAAAGATAAGTATCTGTTGAATTTCATCCTTTTCATTCAATTTATTCCTGGCAATCTGACGATATGACTCTGATATTTCAGAACGATCATCCTCAGTAAAGAAGGTTGCGCGGCATAACACTTCATTTAATCGAACCAATGGTAATAGTTGATTTCTTAGTCGAAATACTTCCTGATCCCCATTACACTCAATCAACGTATAGATTTCTTCATCATAGAGGGACACCAATTCCTCAACATTTACTTCAGGAATCGCAAATTTTTCGCTATTTACCTGAACGATCAAACAGGGAATGATGGCCAATGTAAGTGGCAGTCTGAGATGAATATTTAATCCCTGCCCAACCCGAGAATCCATTTCAATAGAGCCCCCCAACTGTTCAACTGCTGTTTTAACAACATCCATACCCACACCACGACCAGATATTTCAGTCGTTTTCTCAGTTGTAGAAAACCCGGGCATCATGACCAGCGACAGAATTTCTTTTTCGCTCATGCGGTCCAGTTCTTCCTGTCTTTTTAAGCCTTTTTCCACCACTTTTTCTCGAATTTTTTGTGGATTAATGCCCCGTCCATCATCTTCAATAACAATATTTATTTGCCCTGCCTCATGGTAAGCTTTAACATTAATATAACCTGTTTCTGGTTTTCCATTTTTTGAACGTTCTTCAGGGGTTTCAATACCATGATCACAGCAATTACGTATGATATGGGTTAAAGGATCGGGTAATGATTCCAGAATGGTTTTATCCAGTTCTACCTCATGACCATTAATGATAATAATGATCGACTTTTTACATTTTTTTGAAATGTCACGAACAATTCTGGGTAATCGACTGAATAATGTGCCAATTGGCTGCATGCGGGTGCGCATAATTGCCTCTTGCAGCTCTGATGTTACCATATCCAATCGTTGAGAATTGTCTGCCATGCGCGTGTCTGTTTTATCAACAAGCAAAAGATGTTGATTTCTGACCAACACCAGTTCACCTGCGAGATTCATTATTTTGTCAAGAATATCAACACTGATTCGAATGGTGTCTGATTGTTCACGATGTCCTCCGGATTGGCTGGCAGCTATATTTTGGCGGTCTTTTTCAGATTGTGTTTTTGGTTGTTTCGTTTTTTGTGATTCTTTGTTTTCATTTGGGATTTTTGTTTCTGTTTTTGCCTGCGGCTTTGTTTCGGTTTTTCGATCTTTTTTTGGGGGTAAGGGCTGCGCTTCTTTTTTAGGGGAATCGGCTCTTATTTTGGGAATTTCAGCACTCTTTTTTTCTGATGGCTTATGTTTTTGTTCTGATGAATAATCAACCAGGTAAATATTATCCTTGCTGAGCTGTAACACAACAGATATGTCATTTATGTTCAAATTTGTGCCATATAGCACCTCGCAGTATAAAGGAAATGATGTAAAGTCTTCTGATAAGTTTTGTATAGATGAATCCCATTTCACTGAAATAATTGTACCCATACCACTGAGATCTTTAATCAATGTATCAAGATTGATGTTTTGTTCAATGTTCAGACAGGTCAGATCGTACTCCAAAACAAAAAAATTGGGATGATCGATACTCTGGAGATATTGCATATCAATTTGAAATCCAGATTGAGTCAATTTTTCAATAGTTAATGTGTCTGAATATTTCTCTTGATCTGAGCTTTGTTTTTCAGGAACTTTCGTACTATTGTCCTCATTTTTTTTCTTTACCGGCGGTTCTGTGTCTGTTTCAGCCGCTTGAATCAATTCTTGAAGCCTGTCGTAAACTTCTTGAATATCAACAGATTCACTATTTTTTGGATCATTAACCATTGTCTGCAACAGGTCACTTCCAGACAAAAGAGTATCAATATAAATCGATTCAGGCTTTATAACACCTTGACGCATTTTTTGAAGTAAGGCTTCCATAACATGCGCCAGTCGCGTTATTGTATTCAAATTTAAGAAACCTGAACTGCCTTTGACTGAATGGATTGATCGAAACACAGTGTCAATTAAACTGGATTCAGGAGTATCTTGCGCCTCAAGAGCTAAAAAATTGTCCTCTATGTTGTCAAGATGCTCTCTGGCCTCAGCTATAAACTCATTCAGCATGTTCTGGTCAATTTGCATTCTTATTTCCTCTTTCTATAGTTTGCCTGAAAAGAAACTTCTATTATTTCAAAAATTTTGATTTAATAAGTCCATAATACTATAGAGATATAAAAAATGATTTTCTTACAATTTTTTTTTAATTTTTTAATTTTTTTTTAACTATATAAATTTATTCAATATATCATGGATGATATAACTACAAATAAAATTGATAAATACTGGACTACAACTTTTGTTGTAGCTGGCTTAGCCTTGATCAATTTATCAATTTAAGTTGTAGGAGAATGCGATTTTTGCTCGTGCCCCTTCATTTAAAGAAAAATGTAACGCCCTTTCAGGGCTCCATCGGGCTCTATCGTTGTTTAATTTTTATCCGGGGCGCTGCCCTGGGCTGGTATGTTGCCGCCCTTTCAGACGAACAAAACAAACCGACTTTTTGGGGATACGCCGCCATTCAATACGAACATTAATTTTCAAATTTGTGATACTGTAACTCCATATTTTGAAGTCTTCGGCTCAACGCCTGCTGAGAAATACCCAATAAATGAGATGCAACAGATTGATTTCCCTTGGCACGCAGCATAGCTTCAGAAGTAAGCAACCATGTGGCTTGCTTGATGGTGGGTAATTTTTTGGAAAACTTGATTAACCCATCAGTATCATCAAAATTAGGAAAAATGGCACCGGTTTGACAGTTCATCGATTCGGCAATCTTTTTTTTCAAAGGTTGTAAAGATAGCATTCCACTTTTATGATTTTTCACAGCCGAAAAAATCATCTGTTTCAATTCGGCAATATTGCCTGGAAAATGATAGGTTTCTAATAAGACAACCATTTGTTTAGGAGGTCTGGGCGGTTTTTTATTGTAATGCATGGATGCCATATCAATAAAACGATTGACCATTAAACTGATATCTTCAGTGTGATCACTTAATGGTGGGACTTGAATGTGATGATGCATTAAGTAATGTACAAGGTCTTTTCGAAATTGTCCCTGTTTTTCAAGCTGTGTCAATTCTGTTTTGCTTGTGGCAAGAACACGAACATTGGATTTACATTTGTGGTCTGCCCCCAAAGGGATATATTCATTATATTTTATCAATCTTAACAGTTTATTTTGTGAGAGCAGATCCAATTGATCTACATTTTTTATCAATAAACTACCATTTTGAGCTTTGTCAACCAGGCCATCTTGGATGGTGTTTGTCCGATGTTGTCCAAACACGATCTCCCCAAACTCGTAACCATCAACTTTTGAAGCATCAACTGTGAAAATTGGATTGCACCCTCGACTGAACTCATGGGTTGCCTGTGCAAGAGCAGTCTTTCCTGTTCCCGCCGCTCCACTAAACAAGACAGAGCCTGAAGAATGGCCGATAGATTCAATATAGTTGATAATTGCATGCATTTTATGATTCTGTGTCACAATGTTTGAAAATGCAGGATGACACGATTCTGGCATATTCAGCAATTTTTGTTGCAATTCCAGATTTATTTTTCTGAGTTCATGTGTCTCAATGGCATGTCGAATGACATTGATAATGCGATTCTGTTCGACAGGTCGTACAATATAATCAAATGCGCCATGTTTCATACATCGCTCTCCACGCGGTATATCCTGGCGATTCACTATTGCGATTACCGATAAATTGGGATAATCTAAGATCATACGACGACATAAATTCATATTGGCATTATTATGAATTTGGACTAATGCAACATTTATTTTATTATTAAGTAAATACTTATAGGCTGATGCCACATGTTCACAGGCATGAATATTATTATAGCCTGCTGATATTAATTCTTTTTCTATTTCCCATAAACGATTTTTTGAATCGTTATCCAGCATTAATATAGGATTAAATGGATGTTTTTTTAACGCCATGACAAACTCCCTGCTTTTAGTTTAAGAAAAAATACCCTTCTATTATATATAGACACAAAAAATTCAATTTTCTTACACTAAAAAATAAAAAAATTTTAATTGTACTGTCTGACACTCAGAAATTATGTTTGCTGAATTAGAAAAATATGTTGATTTATTGGATTTTTTTGGTACAAATATCAAAATAAGGATTTAATGATGAATATTGGAAATGTTGCATTTCATAACGCACTAATTTATAATATTTTTTGGAGGTTTCATTCATGTCTTATGAAAATATAATTTATGAACTGGCGGACGACATTGGTACCATTACATTTAATCGTCCAAAAGCTTTGAATGCACTTAATGATGCATTGCTGGATGAGTTATCATCCGCTTTGGATGCTGTTGCATCAGATGAAAACATCCGGGTATTAATTTTGACCGGATCAGGTGAAAAATCATTTGTTGCCGGTGCAGATATTAAAGAAATCGCGCAATGCACACCCTTGACCGGTCGATGTCTTTCAAAAAAAGGCCAAAACATATTTTTTAAACTGGAGCATTTATCCATACCTGTTATTGCAGCAGTTAATGGTTTTGCTTTGGGTGGAGGGTGTGAAATTGCACTGTCATGCGATTTTATTTATGCCTCGGAAAAAGCCAAATTTGGTTTGCCGGAAATCACACTGGGATTGATTCCTGGCTATGGCGGTACACAACGTTTGGCCAGACTGATTGGCAAAAATAGGGCTAAAGAAATGATTTTTACTGGAAAAATGATTTCAGCCGCTGAAGCAATCGAAATGGGTCTTGTCAACAAAGTGTGCCCTCCGGATGCACTCATGGAGGAAGTCATGGCAACTGCAAAAAATATTGCATCGAAAGGACGTTTCTCCCTTGAAGCTGCTAAAAGAGTTGTTAATAGCGGATTTGATGTTGATCTGGCTAGTGGATGCAAAATTGAGTCAGATGCCTTTGGATTGTGTATGGCGAGTGAGGATGCACAAGAAGGGACAAGCGCCTTTTTGGAAAAACGTTCTGCAAAATTTAAAGGAAAATTGGTATAACTATGCCTGAAATAAATAAAATTACAATTCATTCGGATGGCACGTTGAATGTGCCAGATATTCCGATTATCCCATTTATCGAAGGTGATGGCACCGGACCGGATATTTGGAAATCCACCAAACTGGTGCTGGAACGTGCTGTTGAAACAGCTTACAACAACAAACGCAAAATTGCGTGGTTGGAGGTATTGGCTGGAGAAAAAGCGTTCAAGGAAACCGGAGAATGGTTACCAGAAAATACGCTTAAAGATATCAAAGATCATATCATTGCAATCAAGGGACCATTGACAACACCTGTAGGGAAGGGGATTCGCAGTGTCAATGTTGCTTTACGCCAATTACTGGATCTTTATGCGTGTGTTAGGCCGGTCAAATATATTCAGGGTGTACCCAATCCCATGAAACATCCTGAAAAAGTCAATATGACTGTTTTTCGAGAAAATACTGAAGATGTATATTCGGGTATCGAATGGCAGTGTGGTTCTCCGGAAGCCTCAAAAATGATTCGCTTTTTGAAAGAGACCATGAATGTGACAATCCCCAATGATTCAGGCATTGGAGTCAAGCCGATTTCTGAATTTCGAACGTCCCGATTGGTCTCCAAAGCCATTGATTATGCAATCAAACATCAGTTGCCCAGTGTTACCTTGATGCATAAAGGGAATATTATGAAATTCACAGAAGGTGCGTTTCGACAATGGGGATATGAAACTGCAAAAAAACAATATCCAGATATTTGTATTTCAGAACATGATCTTTTTGAAAAACAGAATGGAAAACAAAAAGAAGGGCAAATCGTTATCAAAGATCGCATTGCGGATATGATGTTCCAGCAGGTTTTGCTGCGTCCTGATGAATATCAAGTTATCGCGACCTCAAATTTGAATGGCGATTATATATCTGATGCCCTTGCAGCACAGGTTGGCGGATTGGGATTAGCGCCAGGTGCCAACATTGGTGATGGCTTTGCAGTGTTTGAGGCGACACATGGAACTGCACCCAAGTATGCGGGGTTGGATAAGGTCAATCCTGGCTCTTTAATCTTTTCCGGCGCAATGATGCTTGATTATATTGGATGGACTGAAGCGGCTGAAATTGTTCGAAACAGTTTTCAAAAAACAATTTCTGAACAAATTGTCACATATGATCTGGCACGTCAAATTGATGGTGCAACTGAAGTTAAATGTTCGGAATTTGCAAATGCAGTTATGGAAAGAATGTAAGGATTTAATAGTCGCTCTTATATTTCCTTCTGTTTGCATACATTGTCATCAACCCATTTCCACGAATGAAGCCATTGCGGACACAATTTATCAACACGCAATGGCTGATTTTGTGTGCAAAACATGTATTCAAGATTTTCAACCTGGCAGTTATAACAAATGTATACGATGTGGTGAAGTGATCACTGACAGTTCGCATAAAAAATGCTGCCATGCATGCGAAACATTTAAAAAATCATTTGATAAAGTACGATTTGTAGGGCTGTATCAGGGAACATACAAACAACTGATACATTTATATAAATTTAAAAATAAACGTCAACTGGCAAAGCCATTTGCATATTTGCTCGGTCAAAGGCTGGAACGCTGTAAAGATGAATTGTTTCCCATTGATATGATTGCTCCTGTTCCCTTGCATATTTCCAGACTGAGAATGCGCGGATTCAATCAAGCTCTTTTAATGTTATGGCAATGGCGCGATTATTTATCAAAAATTGAACCTACACTGTTGATTCGAACGCGGCCTACACCCTCTCAAATTCATTTGTCGCGCGCGCAACGTTTGAATAATTTGACATCCGCATTTCAGCTTAATTCAAATATTTCTGTTGCGGGAAAACGAATCCTGTTAATTGATGATGTATATACGACCGGAGCAACAATACATGAATGTTCTCAAGTGTTGATCAATAGCGGGGCTGAATGTGTGAATGCTCTGACATTGGCACGTGCGTGATAGTTTATGTGTGTTCAGTCAGACCAGTCTGACTGATCCGGTTAGGAAGAGGGCGTATGTAAAAGTCAGGGGAAAATGTTTTTGTTCGAGGCGACATTTTCCCCTAACTTGTACATACGCCCTTAAGAATACTCTGAAAAAACAACAAAACCGAAAGTAATTAGAATGAAAAACAAAATTCACTCTCTAGATCAACTCATACCCATTGTTGAAATGCTGAAAGAACAGCACAAAACCATTGTTTTTACCAATGGCTGCTTTGATATTCTTCATGCAGGACATGTAAAATATTTACAACAGGCCAGAGCACAGGGCAATATACTCGTCGTGGGATTAAATTCCGATATGTCAGTTTCCGCAATAAAAGGTCCGAAACGTCCCATTGTTAATGAAAACCATCGGGCTTATGTTTTGTCAGGACTTGAATGCGTGGATTACATAACAATATTTGAAGAACCCGACCCTTATAATGTTATTCAACATGTCAGGCCCAATATTTTGGTTAAGGGGGCGGATTGGGCAGAAAATGATATTATTGGCGGTGATATTGTTAAAAAATCCGGAGGTAAGGTGATACGTGTTCATCTGGAACCTGATATTTCTACGACTGAAATTATTAATCGCATAAAAGAACGAGAATTAAATTCATGACTGATAAAAATCGAATAGAAATCAATCTTGCATCTGATGTGTTTTTTTCCTCGGATAAAACATTGAACAACCTGTTAAAGGACATTCTGGGCAAAGTGAAAACATATGGTGAAAACCATATCGAAAATATTAATAAGCTGATCCAGATTGGGCTGGCGCTTTCAATTGAAAAAGATATTAATACGCTTCTGGAAAAAATTGTGGATGAGGCCAGATCTCTTACACATGCAGATGCAGGAACGCTTTATATTTGTGATGAAACGCGTAAAAATCTTGATTTTACCATTCTTCAAAATGATACAATGGGGACACGCATTGGCGGCAAAAGTGATAACCAGCTGTCTTTGCCCAAAGTACCTTTGTTTATCAATGGTAAACCCAATTACGCGAATGTTTCATCATATGTGGCATTGACAGGAAAGACTGTTAATATTCCTGATGTTTACACCACTGAAAAATTTGATTTTACCGGCCCAAGAGAATATGATCAAACGACAGGTTATCGATCAAAATCAATGCTGGTGCATCCATTGATCAATCATGAAAATGATGTGATCGGTGTATTACAACTCTTAAACGCTCAGGATCCGGATACAGGCGTCGTTATTCCATTTGCTAAAGAATTCAATCTTTTGATTGGGGCTCTTGCATCACAGGCGGCTGTGGCTTTGAATAATGCGCAGCTCGTAAAAAGCATGCGTGAGTTGCTCTATTCTTTTATTGAAATAATTGCCAAAGCTATTGATGAAAAATCACCCTACACCGGTGGGCATATCAAACTTGTTGTTCACCTTTCCATGATGATTGCAGAAGAAATAAATGCGTCAAAAAAAGGGCCATTCAAAGAGGTTTTTTTCAATGAAGACCAGATTGAAGAACTTAGGCTGGCTGCCTGGATGCACGATGTCGGCAAAATAACCACCCCTGAATATGTGGTCGATAAATCCACCAAACTGGAAACTGTTTTTGATCGAATCCATCTCATTGAAGTACGATTCCAACTCATTGAACAACTCATCATTAACCAATATGATAATCAAATGAACACTGCCAAACAAAAACACGCTCCGGATAATGAGATAAAAACGCTGATTCAGTCTCGAGATGAAAAAATTAAAAAGGTTCAAGAGGATTTTTCATTTATTCAAAAATGTTCTCAAACCGGTGAATTCATGAGCGATGAAAAAATTGAACGAATAAAATCAATTGCTCAAAAAACCTATACTTTTAATGGTCAGATTTCACAATACCTGAATGAAGATGAAGTCACGAACCTGTGTATTCGACGCGGAACCTTGACTGATGAAGAAAGAAAAATTATTGAGAATCATTCGATAATGACATTTAAAATGTTGGAACCCCTTCCTTTCCCAAGGCATCTACTAAATGTTCCTTTGTATGCAAGCGGTCATCATGAACGCGTTGATGGTAAAGGATATCCCTATGGTGTTGATACACCGGATCTTGCGATTCAGGCGCGTATTATGGCCATTGCAGATATTTTTGAGGCCCTCACTGCACGAGATCGCCCTTATAGAGGCCCAATGAAATTATCTCAGGCCATTGATATCTTAAAATCCATGAAAGACAATGGTCATATTGATCCGGATATTTTTGAGTTATTTATGTCATCAGGGATTTACTTAAAATATGCGCATGAGGTACTGAGTCCTGATCAGATTGATATGTAGCACTTTAATATTAAATACGAATTACTATGGAGGTTACAATGATACGCGTCTTATATTTAATAATGATATTCATTAGTTCAGCCGCTTTTGCTGCGGATTCAAAAAACAAACTTGTTTTTCTTAATTGGCCAGTCTATATTCATCCTCAAATCATTTCATCCTTTGAAAAAAAATTTGGGGTTGATGTTCATGAAATTCATTATGAAACTGATGAACTCAAAGAAGAAATGCTCCTTGCAAATGATGCAGAAGGCTTTGATGTAATGGTCGGATCGGGCATTTCTATGCTTCAGTATGTCAAGCGGATGTGGGTGGATCAAATTCAATTGGAAGATATCCCCAATCTGAAATTCATAAAACAGCGTTTCAAGAATATTCACCCCAAATTAGATACATATGCAGTACCTTATTTATGGGGTACTCTGGGCATCGGGTATCGGAAAGATAAAATCAAAGACCCTGTAAATAGTTGGGCCGATTTATTCAGGCCCAAGAAATATCTTCGCGGAAAAATTTTAATGATTAATGATTCTAGAGATACAGTTGGTGCTGCACTTAAATTATGTGGTTACTCCATTAATTCTACACAGCCCGAACATTATGACCAGGTGTTCCATATGTTGAAATTTCAACGCGGTTTTGTCAAATCTTACAGTTATGTCGATCTTGAGGACAAGTCCCCGCTCGTTACTGGAGATATTTGGATGGCAATGATGTACAATGGCGATGCCCTTGCCTTGAGGAAAAAGAATAAACACATTCACTATTGTGTTCCTAAGGAAGGCAGCAATTTATGGATTGATTATCTGGCAATTCTATCAAAATCCAAACAAAAAACTTTGGCCAAACAATTTATTAATTATCTTCTTGAGCCAAAAAATGCTGCACAGATTTCCATGTTTCTCAAATATGCCACGCCCAATGAGGCAGCAGAAAAATTTATGAATCATAAACATCTCAATAATCCAATGATTTATCCGCCGGACAACGTTTTAAATATTTCTGAAATATATGATTCCTTACCTGCGGCCATAATCAAAAAACGAAACAATATTTTTTTAGATATTGTTCATAGTGAGGTGGATTAGGACGTGAAAATACAAACAAAAATTATTGTCATGTTAATTCCATTGGTTTTGATTCCATTGCTTTTTTTAGGATATACAGCATATCTGCGCATGAATCAGATTGTCAGAAATTCGACTGATATTCAGGTTCAAACCCTGGTTTATGAAACCCGGCGTTATATCCAACTTCAGTTAGAAACAGCCAAAACCAATGTCAGGCTTTTTTCAAATTCCAGACTGCTTCATCGGTATATTCAAACAGAAGATGCAGAGGAACGATATTCTTTGGTGCAGCCGGCATTATTACGTCAGTTGAAAACCTATCAAGAATCGTATCCTGTTTATTATGATATGTGGGTAAGTATGGCTGATGGTACTGAAGATGTACGATCCCTTTCAAAACTGGAATCGATCTCCATTCCCAAACAGATACGTCAGGATTTCATTGATGAATTTCAAAAAAGTGCTTTAAAAATGATTCTAAAATACTATAAAATCCCTGTTGCTCAAGGGAAAAAGGATAAAAAAACAATCCTTATTATTGGAAATAAAATAATAAACAAAGTTAAAAATCTGACGTCAGGTTATTTTATGACAGCAATGGATTTGTCTTTTATCGACCAACAAATTAATACGCATAAGATCGCTCAAAATGGCTATCTAATCATTGTCAATCATGAAAAAGAAATTTTATTTCATCCGCGCACACTAGGTAATTTAGATGGTTTGCCTCAACATTTGTTCAATAAAGATACCCAAAGACAAATGATATCTGGCAGCTTTTCAAATACAAAATACCTTTTCCAAAAAGATCCAATTACAGATAATTTATTTATCATATCCATGATTTCAGTACGCGATTTGACTGCTGCAAGCAGAAGCATGGCATGGATGGTCGCACTGGTTACCTTGGCAACGATTACGCTGACATTTGGTGTGGTTTTTTGGATTATTCGTATGGTTGTGATCAAACCCATACAGCAATTCAATCAAGCCATTGATGTTGTTGGTGAGGGGCAGTATCATGTTCACATTGATATTCAATCCTTTGATGAAATCGGCGCTCTGGCAGGTGCATTCAATCACATGCTTGAAACCATTCGTGAACGAGACGAAAAATTAGCCGAATCCGCGCTTGAGGCTAAAGATGCGCGTGTTGCTGCAGAATCTGCCAATATTGCGAAAAGTGAATTCCTGGCCAATATGAGCCATGAGTTGAGAACCCCCCTCAATCATATCATTGGATTTACTGAACTGATATTGCATAAGGCTCTTGGTGATCTTACAGAGAATCAGGAAGATTATCTCACTGATGTACTGGATAGTAGTAAGCATTTATTATCACTGATTAATGATATTTTGGATTTATCTCGTGTGGAGTCCGGTCATACCGGTCTCGATATTACATTATTCTCTCTACCTGAATTGATTCAAAGCAGCTTGAAAATTATTCGTGAAAAAGCACGCAAACGAAATATTCAATTAACCTTTACAGTGGATAACATTGCTGATGAAACCATTGGGGACATGCGTAAATATAAGCAGATTTTGTACAATCTCCTTGCCAATGCAGTAAAATTCACTCCTGAAGGCGGAAGTGTTCATTTAACTGCAGAAAAGATCAGCAGCCAGGAATTGAAAACAGAACTAGAACTTCATCCCCAGTTCAAATCATTTGATTATCAATATCGAAATGAATGGGTCTTAATTTCTGTTTCAGACACAGGAATTGGAATCTCTCCAGTTGACCTTGAACGAATTTTTGAACCTTTTGAGCAGGTGGATGGCTCATTGAATCGTCAGTATCAAGGAACTGGCTTGGGCCTTTCTCTTTCAAGAAGGCTTGTCAATTTATGTAATGGAAGAATTTGGGCTGAAAGTAGCGGACTGAACGAGGGCACTACCATCCGGTTTATCATTCCTGAAAAAATTGATCTGGTGGATAAGTAAGCGATCATAAATTTTCGGGTAGATCGTAGTAATCGAAATCCAGCCAATGTCCGAAACCAATGTAGGGGCGAACCTTGTGTTCGCCCGCCGAACAAAAATCGTTTGTGTACCTATGTCCGAGGCAATCGCTTCAAATTCATTTTCGAACATAGGTTTGATACCGGTTTTTGTCCGGCGGGCGAACACAAGGTTCGCCCCTACATTGGTTTCGGACATTGGCTGGATTTCGATTACTACGATCTACCCGAAAACTGATGATCGCTTACTTAATGTCTCGTCCGAAGGGCCTTAGAACATAATGCCCTTCGGGCAATTAATTAGATCAGGGCGTATTCCCAAAAAGTCGGACAATTTTTAGGCCTGGTTTTGGATTACCGACAATTTGGGTGACACGTCATCGTTATTTGAGCATACCATTCTTAATTAAATGAATAATTTTGTTGGAAATACGCAATTGTCTGCTCAAGACCTTTTTCTAAAGGTACAATGGGTTTCCAATCCAGTTCGCTATTTGCCAATGTAATATCAGGCTTCCGCTTTTTAGGATCATCCTGGGGCAAATCTTGAAAAATGATTTTCGATTGACTTTGCGTCATTTTTACAACCAGCTGTGCAAGTTCCAAAACAGTAGATTCTGTTGGATTTCCCAGATTAACCGGACCGATAAAATCAGTAGGGGAATTCATCATCTTGATCAACCCGCTTAACATGTCATCAACATAGCAAAAAGATCGCGTTTGTTGGCCATCACCATATATTGTAATATCCTTATTGCTTAATGCCTGAACAATAAAATTACTGATCACCCGGCCATCATTAATAGCGACTTTGGGGCCATACGTATTGAAAATTCGAACAATCTTAACATCCACATGATGCTGTCTATGAAAATCCATAATCAAGGTTTCTGAAACACGTTTGCCTTCATCATAGCAACTTCGTAATCCAATTGGATTCACATTACCCCAATAGGACTCTTTTTGAGGGTGCATTTCAGGATCACCATACACTTCTGATGTTGATGCCTGAAGGACTGTTGCATGGACATTATAAGCCAGTTCGAGCATATTGAGTGCACCCATCACATTTGTTTTGACAGTTCGGACAGGATTATGTTGATAATGTACTGGCGAAGCTGGACAAGCCATATTGTATATTTGATCAATTTCCAACGAGATGGGATCCACAATATCATGTCGAATAAACTCAAAATTGGGAGATGATAATAAATGAAAAATATTTTTTTTGCTTCCACAGAATAAATTGTCCAGACAAATGACATCATGACCTTCCTGAACAAATCGTTCACATAAGTGGGAGCCAATAAAACCAGCTCCTCCGGTTACTAGAATACGTTTCATGAACATATACTCCTTATATCAGGTTTTTTTCCTTGAATTTTGATTTTTGATTATATATCATTTTCTATTTATATGTTAATTTTAAGATTTTTACAATAGTAATTTATGATCGTCCAACATTGTTTTTCCAGGCATCGTTATGGTCTTAAGAACATCTGGTAATGCTTCTTGAAGGTGTTGTCCTGTGCTGGTAAGCCCTGGTACGCCCTTTCAAGGAAAAAAATACGCCCTTTTTTGACGTTTATTCATTTCGATAATAAATATGGTGATTATGGTGTTTCAAGACTTGACAAAACAAAACCATTTGGATAGTACAGAACATTAATGTTTAGCAGACAAAGCAGGATTCTCAAAAAGGAGATATAAATGAACTATGATAGCAAACCCTGGCTTAAATCATACGATCCAGATGTAAGCTATGAAATAGAAATTACCGACAGATCATTGCTTGATCGTTTCGACCGCGTTACACAGGACCTGGGTGAACGTACAGCCTTTCATTTTCTTGATGTCAGTATGAACTATGATGAACTTATGGAATTTGCAGATTGTTTTGCCCGATGTCTGGTTGATCACAATTTAAAAAAAGGTGATGTGGTGGCAATCAATCTGCCCAATACACCGCAATATCTCATCGCATTGATTGGAACCCTCAAAGCCGGATGTGTTGTCTCTGGTCTTTCCCCATTGTTGACACCGAAAGAAATGGTATATCAGTTAAATGATTGTCAGGCGAAAGCATTGGTTACGATGGATGCAATTTTTGAAAAAAAACTTGTAGATATTGCAAAAGAATTAGCACATCTCAAACTGGTTTTTCCAACAGGCTTGCTGGATTTTCTTCCCAAATACAAACAATGGATTGCCAAATGGTTTAAAAAAATTCCCACTGGAAAAATTTCAGATTTACCTGATAAAAAAATCATTGCTTTTAAGGAAGCACTTTATTTATATCCGCCTAATGCGCCCGAAATTGAATTAAACCAGAATGATTCCTGTTTTTTACAATACACCGGCGGAACAACCGGAAAACCCAAAGGTGCGTTATTATCACACGGCAATGCGATGGCAAATATGTTTCAATTTGAGGATTGGGCTAAAATGGAATGGGGGATGGAAGTAATTTGTTCTGGATTTCCCATGTTTCATGCAGCTGGACTGACTATTGCAACCATGTCTATTTGTTTTGGATGCACTCAGATTATTATTCCGGACCCAAGAGATACTGCCCGGATTTCTCGTGAATGTGCGCGATTTTATCCCACATTCATGGCCAATGTGCCCACTTTATATTTGATGTTATTACAGGATCCGGATTTCAAAAAGCTTGATTTTTCTAAATTACGTGTGTGCATGTCTGCGGCTGCACCTTTTCCTGTTGAAAGCATGAAAAAATTTGAAAAGATAATCGGACCAAAAAAATTGGCAGAACTCTATGGTATGACAGAAACAGGGCCGGTTCAAACAATGAGTCCCTACAAAGGAATAAAAAAACATGGGTCGGTTGGATTACCCCTTCAATCAACATTCATTCGAATTGTCGATCTTATTGATGGTAATACGCAGCTTCCTTTTGGTGAAGATGGTGAAATAATTGTCTCGGGCCCACAGGTGATGAAAGGATATTTTAACAAACCTGAAGAAACTGCAAAGGTCTTGCGCGAACATGATGGTCGTATCTGGATGCATACTGGTGATATTGGCCGCATGGATGAAGATGGGTATGTTTACATTGCTGACAGGGCAAAAGATATGATTATTGTGGGAGGATACAAAGTATTCTCAAGAGAGGTGGAGGATGAACTTTTTTCTCATCCGGCAATAGAGCAATGTGCTATTATCGGCACAAAAAATTCAGATCGTCCTGAGACAGAAGTTGTTAAATTGGTCATCCAGAAAAGTCTCGAATACAAAGATAAGCCTGACCCTGAAATTCAGGAAGAAATTTGTGCGTTGGCAAAAGAAAGGCTGTCTCCTTACAAAATTCCAAAAATATTTGAATTTGTTGATGAAATCCCTCTTACACATGTGGGAAAAGTTAACAAGAAGGCGCTTCGCTAAACAGTAGACAATTATGAACCAGCAATGCTCTCATATAATTCCGCCCTGGATGAAACATTATCCGGATGGCGTAAACTTCAATCTTGAATATCAAAAGATCACGATTTCCGAATTCATGAAAAGAAACGCAAAAGCGTATCCTGATAAAATTGCGCTGATCTTTGAGGATTATCAGATCACTTATGCAGCACTTAATCAAATGGCCGATCAGTTTTCAAATTGTTTGCGCAGGTTCAATATTCAAAAGGGTGATTGTATCGGGTTGATATTACCCAATATCATTCCTACAGTTGTTAGCTATCTGGGGATTCTACAGATTGGTGCAATTGCTGTATTTATCAATCCGGCCAGTTCAGACCGAGAAATCGAACATCAACTCAACGATTCAGAAGCATCCATGATTATAACGTTGGATTTAATCTGTAACCGCATCATAGATTTACGTCCCCGCCTGGTTAATGTTAAACAGATTGTATATACCACATTGGGAGACTATCTGCCCCTTTCAAAAAAAATATCATTTTCTATACTGGGCAAACGACGAAAAATATCTGTATCGGTCAATAAAGCGCCGGGTGTATATCGATGGAAAAATCTCTTTCAGAATCAGGATGCTCAAATATTCACCAGTCTTTCTGAATGTAAGGATATTGCCCTTTACCAATATACCAGTGGAACCACAGGCGCGAGCAAAGGGGTCGTTTTGACTCACGACAATTTATCCAGGCAAGTACAACAACTCAAAGCCTGGTTTCAATATCTTGAAATAGGAAAAGAACGAATTATTGCGGCACTTCCTTTTTTTCATATATTTGGCCTCAGTACTGTACTTAATTATGCCATTTCCAATGCCTGGACAATAATTCTTCTACCCAAACCCTATCCTTATCCAATATATAATGCAATTATGCGTTACCACATTTCGATTGTGCCGCTGGTTCCAGCCATGTACCAGGCTTTGTTGGATTGTAGTTATATGCTTGACTTATCGAAAATGGACACGGTCAAAGTGTATTTGTCTGGCAGTGAAGCGCTTAATATTGAGACCTTGAAATCCTTTATGAAACAGACAGGTCAAACAATTATTGAGGGGTATGGCTTGACAGAAGCCTCCCCTGTTACGCATATTATGCCGCGCAATTATAAAAAACAAAAACTGGGAAGCATTGGTATCCCATTGCCAGATACACAATGTAGAATTGTTGATCTTGAAACAAGACAGAAGGAAGTCCCCATTGGTGAAGCCGGAGAGATGATTATTAAAGGACCACAGATAATGTCAGGCTATTTGCATCGGCCTTTAGAATCCAATTGTACCATCAAAAATGGATGGATTTACACACAAGATATTGCAACAATGGATCAGGATGGATTTTTTTATATTATTGATCGCAAAAATGATATGATTATTTCTAGAGGTTACTATATTTATCCTCGTGAAGTTGAAGCGCTTTTACTTGAACATCCAAAAGTAAAAGAAACATGTGTTGTCAATTTTCCAAGTCCCAAACAGGGAGAAGTTGCTGTTGCATTTGTTGTTTCTGTGAATAATGAACACATACACCATCAGGAATTAATTGATTGTTGTGCGGGAAGAATTCCGGAATACAAAATCCCCAAAACCTTCAATTTTTTGGAGAGATTACCAAAAAATAGTGTCGGAAAAGTACTTCGAAGGGTTCTACGTTCGAAAAAATATCTTGACAATGACGCACTCAGAATCTCTTGACATTAGACGTGGGCCAATGGTTAAAAAAAAGTTTTATCATGGAAAACAAAAGATCTTTAAGTTGTTTCAGGTTCTTCCGACCCTCTCGAATTGTCATTTCCCAGAATCCGATACCGAACAAAAAGGTAATTGGGGTCAGGTAATTGGGGTCAGAGTAAAATTAGGTTGGTAATTGGGGTCAGAGTAAAATTAGGTTAAATCTTAATTTTAAAAGGTAATTGGGGTCAGAGTAAAATTAGGTTAAATCTTAATTTTACAATTTTTTGCTTAATTTTACACTGACCCCAATTTACACAATTTTTTGCTTAATTTTACACTGACCCCAATTTACACAATTTTTTGCTTAATTTTACTCTGACCCCAATTTATTGTGACCCCAATTTATTGTATGCCCCCAATTTATTGTAAGCTATTGTTAAGGAATGCTCGAAAAATAAGTTCCCCATTTACGTATGTGCCAGCCCGATGTAGGGGCGAAACTTATGTTCGCCCTCGAACTAATAACGCATTCGTTCCTATGTACGATGGGCGAACATAAGGTTCGCCCCTACATTGGACTTGTAAATAAGAAAATGAGGAACTTATTATTCAATCATTCCTAACTTCCTTGGCAGGATAAGCAGCCAATCAATAAATGTAAACAATGCAAATATTTGTTCTTGCGTATACCCTTTGCCATATAAATTTTTTGTGAGGTCAATTTTCCAATCGAGTCTTTGTCGTTTATCCTTTTTTGTTTCAAGCATTTTTAAATGTGTCATAACAACAACAGCAAATGGGTTATCCTCTTTTTCCAGTTGATTCCACTTGTTTTGATAGTCCAATAATTTAAGATTGGTGCTTTTGACCAGACACCATGAACGACATAACTCAATATCCATAATTTCAACAGCTATCCTTTTTTAGTAATAAAAAATACCCATTTATTTCTGATGGTCTTACGCTGATCTTTATCTATCTATCTTTATTTAATATCTGGTTGATCATGTTCAATATTCTAGTAAAAATCATAAAGCAGGTCAATCATGATTTCAATTATGGAAGCCCCATTTTGTTGATAACTTTGATATATTGAATGATAATAATAATTTTAACAGAACTTGAATCAATGATTCTTATATGATAGAAATATATATATCTTAATTCATGGTTTCATGACATTGGGTAATTTGATTGAAAGTTGGGCATCTTTCATCTTCCAGTTCACACTTTGTCGAGAATAAAATGCCATTTATAGATCCGCACGGCTGTGTGTCATCGAGCAAAGAAAGGGCATTTTCTTATGTGACAAGAATTGAGCGACCTTTCTACGCTCGGAGAAAATTTAAGGTTCCCCATCGTTTAGGAATGCACGGAAAATAACATGCTCATTTTTCATGCTCGTACAAAATATAAGGTCGTGTAGAGACGTAGCATGCTACGTCTCTAAAGTACAATTACCTCAAAACGAACAATATCAATAATGGGGAAGTTATTTTAAGAGCATTCCTTAAACAAACCTAAAATGGAGTATATACATGAAAGCGAAAATCAGTACTTTTATTGCATCATTATTTTTAATATGTGGTTGTTCACTCTTTGTCGGCAAAGATGATAAGATCACCTCCGGTTCCAATCCAAAAATCGGTCAATATGTGGATGTGAATGGTGTTAAATTATATTATGAAGTATATGGGGAAGGTGAACCATTGATTTTATTACATGGCGGTATTGGATCAATCAATGGATTTCAGCCCAATATTCAGGTATACAAGAAATTCTTCAATGTCTACGCGTTTGATCGCAGTGGGCATGGGCGTTCTCACGATTCAGGTAAACCTTTTGACTATAAAGCAATGGCAAATGAAACCATCCATTTTATGAACGCAGTGGGTATTCAGGCGGCTTATATGGTTGGCTACAGTGATGGTGGTATTATTGGTTATCATATCGCATCACTTTTCCCGGATCGTGTTAAAAAGCTTGTCGCTGTTGGGGCGAATGTGGGCGCAGAGAATATAGGCATACCGATCGAACAATTTAAAGCCTGGTTAAATCCTGATTCCCCTGCAAAATGGGTACAGGAGATTGAGCCGGAGTACAGCAACCTTTCCCCTGCTCCAAATTTCAAACATTACATCGAAAGAACTCGTGATCTATGGATTGGTGACTCATACCCAACAATAGCGCAAATCAAAAAGATAACTTTACCGGTTATGATCGTATCGGGGGATAGAGAAGATTTACCGCTTGAACATGCTGTTGAATTGTATCGATCATTGAAAAAAGGGCAACTATGTATCATACCGAATGGCGATCATTTTATTTTAAGCAAACGTGCGGCATTAATGAATAAGATCGTGATTGAATTCTTACGATAATTTGTATGCGCATAGGTTTGCGTCTCTACAAAGGACACTTTGTTCTCGATAAAGTGTTAACTGGAATATGAAAGATGCCTTGATCTGATCGAATATGTTCAAAATTGCCCATCAGCAATCATAGGTTATCTGCGAATGGGAAAAAAAACTTTATGATAGGAGTAAGGTGGTATGAAAGTAAAGGAGGGATGCGTTAAGTCAGATGGTCATCGTCTTGCCTATCTGGCGGTTAATGAACATCTGGTTCGACATGAACAACCGAGTATTGTATTTATTCATGGCGTATTGGCATCGGTAAACTTTTGGATTGATTGTGTTCCTCCAAGCTTCAAGGAAGATAGGGACTGGTATTCACTGAGTTTGCCTGCCCATTACCCCTCGATCGTACCGAAGGACTTTTCGCCTGAGCAAGTGAATGAACAGTGGTTCTTTCGTTTGATGAATGGTGCATTAAAAGAGCTGTTGGGTGAAAAGAAAGCGATTCTCATTGGACATTCTACAGGCGGTTTTAGTGCCCTGAATCTTGCGATTCACCAGGCGCCTAATGTGATTGGCATTATCAGCGTAGCGGGTTTCCATAGTGGTCACTGGGGCGGCGTCGAAGGTCTGCTGGTGAAACTGGCAGGGATGGGCAAATGGGCAAAAAGTTTGTTTGTCTCCAACATTGTGCTGGCACAAAGAAGCCATTTTATCCAACGTGCATTTGCCAGCCAATTAGCCTATAACCGAAGTGCTTATCGGTTGAGCCCGCTTAGCCAGCGCATGATTGATAATATTAAACCCCATACCAGTCAGCAGGACCCTGCTGCATTGTTCAAATTGTTTAATGGTATTGGTCCTTTGGAAATCGCCGATCAACTGCATAGGATTCGCATACCCTGCTATATCTTTGCCGGCCTACATGATCCTGTGGTGCCCGCAGAGCAGTCGCTGGTATTGGCCAGTCGTATTCAAAACGCAAAGACCATCGTTTTCCATAATGTGGGCCATATGCCCTTTATGGAGGATACCGCAGCTTATTTTAATGCGTTGGAGCATGCTTTGATTGATATTGTAGGTCAGTATCATCATGCAAACAAGAAATTTGAACAGGAGAAAAATAATGAATTATCCACAGTATAAAGAGGAATACCTGGAAAGAGAACAGATCAGTAAAAGGGAAAAATGGGGTCAAACCTTGAATTGTGAATTATAAAACGCTCAATGACTTAATACAATAATTATTATAATTCACAATTCAAGGTTTGACCCCATTTTTTCTGTTTGTAATAATTTGGATATTCGCCTGTCAAATATTAAATATGCAGGATACTACTTTCAAAAAAAGACCAAAAGACAGATGGCCTGTCAGATCGATTTATTAATTCAAACAAAATATACAATATACGTATGTGATGTGAAATAAAGTTTCGAAATATCATCTCCAAGAAAGTCATTGTTGACGTACAGGAAAAAATAAATCGGTTAAAAGTGCCAAAAGGAATTTCAATAAGACCTATCCTCATTTATAGGGGTGAATTAGAAAAATCTATTCAAACAGAAGACTTTTTTGATCAGCTCGGGGCGCATTTCAAAAAAGGGGGCATTTTCTTAGCCCTGAAAGGGCTATACATACCAGCCCAGGGCAACGCCCTGGGTAAATTTTAAAAATTTTCTTAAGCCCTGTAAGGGCGTTACATAAATGAG
>Ga0272440_1000293_pt1 | contig 42245 bp, 37 predicted proteins | sample SSMMMBAug17_FD_192440 | JGI IMG/M metagenome (GOLD analysis project Ga0272440, IMG submission 192440) | Marine sediment archaeal communities from Little Sippewissett salt marsh, Falmouth, MA, United States - SSM-MMB-Aug17 | ecosystem: Environmental > Aquatic > Marine > Wetlands > Sediment ...
TCTACAAATAATCGGAAAAGACAGGCCAGACAGTTGTCTGACCTGTCCGAGTAAGGGAGTTTTTTATTGCGTTTTTTATTTATATAAAGCTAATGATGTGAAGTATCATCCGCTTTCATGGTATCATTAATTGTTTTGAGGATACACCATGTCATGCCAGCACCAATGATGCTCAAGGCATACCATAGTCCGCCCATAAAAACAATATGCGACATATCCCATGCCCATTCAAAACAAAATGGAAACATTTTATGATCCTTTCATATACAACACGTTTGACTCGCGTTGCATTGGTTTAAGTTTTTTTATGCAAGCGCTGGTTGTAATTTACCCTGCTCAGCATGCGCATCGTCTAATTCAATAGATGCAACGCCATCAATAGGGTTTAATTCACGTTCCTGTGGAAAAACAGGTAAATATCTGTATGATATGCCAATGAGTATGGCACCATAAGCAACCGGTAATATGGTTGTGGCAACTTCCTGCCAACTTGGAATATATAATTGCCATTGTTCAAATGGCAAAACAGGTACTGCCATTACCTGACATACCATCGCCCAGCGATTGGTACAAACACCCACACATCCCAATATAATTGCAAGTGTCAACAATGTTGAATTTTGTCGCATGTTTTTATTGGTCAGAATAATCGCAGGAACGATTCCGCCAAGAAACAGTTCCAGGAAAAGAATCCACTGTCCATAAAAAGCATTGTTCGAATAAAAGTCTGCAAATCTAAATCCGGCCTGTGGTGTCAAAACAGCACCCCAATACAGGGTATCAATCAATTTGGCAACCATGTATGTGAGAATCATCCAACCTGAAATCTTGGCCAACAAATCAATCACATTGTCTTTGACCAGCTTTTTGCCAGTCACTTTTTCAATTAACTTGGTGAGTGTCAGTGTAAAGCAGGGGCCATATGCTGCCGCGGACCAGGTAAACAAAAAGAATGTCCAGGGCCAGATAAACAGTCCCTCACGATATGCAAAAGGTCGTCCATATAAAACACCAGCTACACCGCCCAGTGATCCCTGATGAAAAAAAGATAAAAATGCACCTGTTGCTGCAAATACACCCATAATGGCATGCATATTATGTGATAAATTGTGGAAAAATGGTATTTTATCAATTTGACGATTTTCCAGTATCAATGGGATGTATTCTATTGTTAATACAGCAAAATAGCAGGACAAACAAAAGGCTACTTCAGTGAGCATGGAATGAACATTGGCATGCCAGAAAATAAACCATCCACGTAGCGGTTGACCAATATCAATAGCCAGGATCAACAATGCTGAACTGTAACAGATAAATCCGATTAAAACCGCATAATTAATTATATTTTTCAGTTCATCCTTTCCCACCACGTACTTTAGAAAACCGCTGAAAAAGGCACCGCCGCCCAATGCAATGACTGCCAGATCCGCCCAGATCCAGAGTGCAAATCCATAATAGTCGTTCATGTTGGTCTGGTTGAGTGCTTTGAACCAACACAAAAACATGGCGTAAACGCCCCACAGTGCAATAATGCCTGCAATACCAATGAAAAGGGCAAATTGCCAGAAGGGACATCGTTTTACCCCTTTAGGAATAAGTGCAGAATCCATGTTTTACTCCTTCCTTATAAAATATTAGTGATGCGCTGCCGCAGTTTGTGGCATTTCATCTGGAAGATAATTATCCAATGATTTACGAACCCAATTGCGTGTCGTCAGGTAATAAACTTTGGGATTGGTTTTTAACCTTTCCAATAATCTGAAAGCATGTTTGCTTTGTCTGAGTTTATACACTGCATGGGTCGGATCATTTAGATCGCCAAAAGTGATGGCGCCTGCCGGGCAAGCCTCTGTACATGAAGTCTGGTATTCTTCTTCTTTGAGAGTATCTCGTCCCTCAACAAAGGCCTTATCTTTTGCCAGTTGATAGCGGTGAAAACAAAAACTGCATTTTTCCACAACACCGCGCATACGCGGGGAAACATCCGGACTTAAACTCCGCTCCATCCCCTCTGGCCATACCGGATCCCACCAGTTAAAATATCTGGCATGATATGGACAGGCCGCCATGCAATATCGGCATCCAAAACATCGGGTATAAATCTGACTGACAATCCCTGTTTCATGACTGTAGTCTGTTGCAACAGCCGGACAAACCGAAACACAAGGGGAATGGCCATCATCGTGCATTCCACCACATTGCATACAGGGACGCGGCACATAACAAATGTCGGCATCTGGGAACGCCTTATCATTGTTTATTTTATACACGCGCATCCATGTAATGCTCTTTGTTTTATCGGTTTCATCTTTACGAAAAGGGACATTATTTTCAGCCATACAGGCCACCATACAAGATCCGCATCCTGTGCATTTATCCAGGTCGATGACCATGCCGTATTTGTTCTTTTGTTGATGTGTGCTTGATTGTTTCATTTAAACCTCATTATAAAAGCGTCACTTATGCCTTTGAAAGTCTTGCTCTGATGCCCCAGGCAACATCCTGACCTGTCACCGAATCCTCAATCGGCTTGATCAGAGACATATAGTTGACCCCTTTTCCAGAAAGATAATCATCATAGGCAGTATGCCCCAAACCTCTGGGGATAGCCACGACATTGGGCATGATACCATCATGGACATTTACACGAACACGCGCATTTCCATGCGGTGTATTCAAACTGGCAACATCATTATGTTTCAACCCCAATAATTTTGCAGTTCTGGAGTTGATTTCAACCAGAACATCATTGGCCTTAAGAACAGTATCATCCAACGATTTAACCATAAAAGGTGGGGTGGGAGACCCATCAGCCACCAGACGAATGGAATCGCAAGGCACCAACAGTAAAGGAAATTTTTTCAAATCACCCTCTACGACAACGGGTTCGAAGGTTAGTTTTCCTTTTTTGTTTGATATAAATTCAAATCTTCGGGAAGCTGTTGAAAAACGTCTCACTGGACTGTAATTCGGATTTTCAACAAATCCATTCTTATTCAGTTTTTTCCAATGTTGTCCCAAACGTTGCTCCAAGCAGGCTTCATAATTTGACCAGGGGAAAGCATTGGCTATCGCCCCCCCCATCTTTTTAGCCAGTTGAATGATTACATCACCCGAATGACGTGTTTGATATATGGGGTTGACAACAGGTTTTTGTAAACTGATAATGGGCTTTTGCGTTCCTGGTGGTGTCATTTTTTCACACATTTTTTCCAGATAAAAATGATCTGGTAAAATTAAATCGGATAATATGGCGGTTTCATCCATAAATGATGAAAAACTGACAATCAAAGGAATTTTAGCAAAGGCTTTTAGAACAGATGCCTGATTGGATAATTGATATGCTGGATTGGCCCCATGAACCATCAAACACGATACAGGAGACGCTTTGTCCTGACAAATTTTTTCAACGAGCCGATGCGGTCGATTGGAAGAAATTTTTGCATCTGGATCAATTGGTTTCTGGTTCAATCCATCAATGGCAATGCCATCAAGTTCAGCGAGTTTCCAATCTTGAACAGGCATTTCAGGTTTGGCCCAAACACCGCCTTTCTCATTGATATTTCCAACCAACGCATTCAAAGCATGAATTGCCATAAATTCCTGAACGCTTCCAGCACTTTCAAGATTGCCTCGACCAAATAAGGCAACAGGTTTTTTGGCCTTTGTAAAATCTTTTGCCAGAAATCGAATAATTTCGGAATCCAGCCCTGTTATTGAAGCGGCCTTTTCTGGTGTATATGATTTGTCAAGCATCGCTTTGAAATCATCAAGCCCCTGAATATATTTCCTGGCAAAGTCGTGATTATATCGATGTTCATGAATAATGAATTGCGCCATTGCCAGCGCAAGGATTGCCTCTGTTCCAGGTGTCACTGCAAACCATGAATCCGCTTTGGCAGCAGTGTTTGACAGACGCGAATCAATGTGAACCAGACGTGTTGTAGATGGTTTCAAAGCAGATTTGCGCTCACCATGTGCCTGAAACATTTTTACAGGTGCGCCCCATCCATCAATAAGACCAGAACCAAAACTTAATATATAATCTGCATTTTCTAAATCATAGACAATGGAACGCTCATCACCTTGCATGCGTTTTAAGCCTTCAGTGGTAATATCTTGGGCTGATGGCATCTGAAAAGCATTGGGTGTGCCAAATGCCTGACAGAAACGTTTGAATAAATCAATGCTGCTATCTGAATTTCTTCCCAATATACAGGCCAGTTCATGTGATTTTTTATTATCCCGCATTTGTTGAAGAGATTTTTGAAGGGTCGTCAGTGCTTCATTCCATGAAATGGGTTTAAATTTATTTTCTCCACGTTCACCAGTTCTTTTTAAAGGCGTTTGAATACGAGTTGGTCCATAAAGTAACTGAAGACCAGACAGGCCAAGCATACAAATCCCGCCTTTGTTCACTGGATGATCATCCCTGCCTTCAATTTTGATCGCCCGATCACCGGATTTTCGCACAGTAATGCCACATCCCCCCGGACAGAGTGTACAGACAGAGTTGACATGGGTGACCTTTCCAACCGGTGGAACTGGTGTCCAGGGCCAATTTTGTGTCCAGATAGATGAATCATCGATCAACTTCCAGGGAAGTGGCGTGATAGCTGTTCCTGCGGCGGCGCCCAGACCCAGTGATAAAAAAGCTCTACGATCTATTTTCATCGTTTTTTCCTCTTTTATTATGTTCAATCCTTGATTTAAGAATCAGTCAAGGTTGAATGTAATTACATCTCGCTTGAAAAATATCGAATGGTTTATGAATATTGAGATGTTATTTATGACATACAAAGCAGGCATCTTTTTGACCCGCCATTTCTGCATGACATTCAGCGCAATCATCCATTTTCATACGATCCCAGGAATTTTTCTTAATTCCAGCGATATTTTTTCCCCAGATATCTCGGCTGACTTTTGTAATTCGATTTTCTTCGTATACGCGTGAATGTGTTGATTGGCCAATGGGTCCATGGCAGACCTTGCATTCAAGTTCAACCTTTTTTACATGGGCGGCATGGGAAAAAAATACACAATCAGGTTGTCTGGAATACACCAGCCAGGGGATTTTACGATTTTTCCTGACATATTGCTCAACCAGCTTAATTTCTTCCTTGCTTTCTCCCTGAACATCCTCATGACATTCCCGACAATTATCGAGATTGGGAACACCTGAGAAACTGCCATCTTCATGAAAAAAGTGGCAACTTTGACACCCATTTGAAACGACATCCAGATGCACCCGATGGTTATAATCAATGGGCTGATGCTTTTTTGAATAGAGAAGCTCCGGAAAAACAATCCACCCAAAGATCATACTTGCCACAACACCTACCAGGAAAAAAACTGTAATCGTTCCCGGTCCTGCGCCAGAGCAAGCTTTGTGCGATTCATTTTTCGCGTTTTGATCATTTGTCGTCATCCGCATCCTCTTTGATTGTTTTTACAATTGCCTGTGAGATTGACAATTGTTGTGTTGAGTTTGTGCATGAAACACGATTATCATGCATAAATAAATACAAAAAATTGATTAATCTGAAAAGATATACATACAAACGATTACCTTGTCAAGGAAAATTACTGCCTGATAATGCCTGGGAAGATTATGGACAAAAGAAACAAGGCGGGGAATTTGCAATATCAAAAATTAATTTCTCCGCCTTTTGTATTGCCTGACAGCGGAAAAGCAACTTTTGGATCAATTAAAAATGATCTTTAAAAAATGAATCCTGTGTCACATTGTCTGCTTTTTCCGATTCTATCGGGTTGGGCCCTGTGCCATCTTTAAAGCACTCATAGACTGTATGTTTGGTTTTTGGCGTTGGCAATGTACCTGTATCTGCATCTATTTTGGAAAAATTGACACCTGATGGAATGGCAAATTTTCGCACCTGTTGTCCACCCAAAATTTCTTTCATAAAATCCATCCAGATGGGAAGCGCTGCCCTTGCACCGGTTTCCTTTTTTCCAATGGATTTGGGTTGATCAAGTCCAACCCAAACGCCAGTGATATATCTCGGTGTATAGCCGATAAACCAGGCATCATGCAGATTGTTGGTTGACCCAGTTTTGCCTGCGATTGGACGTTTCATTGATTTTAAACGTTTTGCAGTGCCTTGCTGGACAACTGCTTGAAGCATATGTGTCATGCAATATGCTGTTGCTGAATCAATGACTTGTTTTTTTCCTTCAATTTGCCGCAGGTTCATCCTATCTTTGGATGCATTTTCAACTTTGATCACACAAACCGGTTCGATCAAATATCCGCCACTGGCAAATACTGCATAGGCACTTACCAAATCTATCAATGTAACACCTGAAGACCCAAGCGCAATGGATAAATCCTTTTGAATGGGGGTTGAAATCCCCAATTGTTTTGCATAATCAATGACAGTTTCAATGCCCAATTTATGCAGCAGTTTAATTGTGACCAGATTACGTGATAAGGCCAGTGCCCTTCTCAGGGTAGTGGGACCATAAAATTTTTTTTCGTAATTATGCGGTTTCCAGATAGAATCATTTTCTTGATCTTCCACAACAATCGGCGAATCAATGATAATTGATGCAGCAGTAAACCCGGATTCCAGGGCCGCACAATAAATAATGGGTTTAAATGCCGAACCTGGCTGACGTACTGCTTGAATGGCCCTGTTAAACCTGGATTTTGAAAAGTTTCGTCCGCCGACCATTGCTTTGATATGTCCATTTTTGATCTCCATACAAATCAATGCACCTTGTAATGGTGGATGTTTTTTGGGGTATTCTTGTCGCTTCTCAATGGCGAGCAATCCTTTTTTCAATGCTTTTTGTGCGGTTCGCTGCATTTGCATGTCAAGGGTGGTATATATTGTTAAGCCCTCATTGTATATGGTTTCATCACCCAATTGTTTTTCCAGTTCAATCCGAATATGCTCACTGAAATATGGCGCATTTTCAGCAAAACGATTGCGTCGCGGCAAGATATTCAATTGTTGATCATAGGCATTCCGTGCGTCATCATCTGTAATATAGCCTTCATTATACATACGTGTTAAAACATATTTTTGACGGGCTTTGAATGCCTTAAAATTGGTATCTGGTGCATAACGTGCGGGGGCTTGTGGAAGTCCTGCAAGCGCTGCACATTCGGCAATGCTGAGTTGATTGATTGATTTGCCAAAATAATTTTGCGCAGCGGCTTCAACACCATATGCCCCATACCCCAGATAAATCTGATTAAGATACAAGTATAAGATATGATCTTTTGAAAATTTTTGCTCTAATTTAGAGGCCAGAATCAATTCCTGAATCTTTCTTAAATATGTTTTATGTCGAGAGGTCAGGAACGTTCTCGCAGTTTGTTGGGTAATCGTGCTTGCACCTTGAACAATGCGTCCGGCAATAAGATTTTTAATAAATGCACGAATGATACTCTTGATATCATACCCTTTATGTTCAAAAAAGCGGGCATCTTCAGCGGAAATAAATGCGTGGATCAGGCGTTTGGGAATTAATCGCAATGGTTTGACAAAACGACGTTGCGTAAAAAATTCGGCAATCACATTTTTGCGTGCATCCAACACTTGCGTTGTTACATGTGGATCATAATTATTCAATGATGAAAAATCGGGTGCTTTTCGTTGTAAAATGTATATAAAACCGGCCAGTAACAGAGATGCAATCAAAAAGAGAATCAATATCCACATCACGAGCCATAATATAATTTTTCGGAGTATGCCTTTTTTTTTGGGGACGGGGCTTTGTGTCAGTTCTTCATCCTGAGGCGCTGATAATGGTTGTGGGATTTCAGGTGGTTCGGGCATCTCTGCCTCTCGACTGGCATCCGCAGCAATAATATCATCCGGCATATCAAATTCCTGGGAGGAATTTGGAATCATAAATGTCGGTTTCTTATCAGATTTTTTTTCGCTGTTTGTATCACTGTCCAAGTATTGCGGCTCTTTCTGCTCAGATGCCAGTGGCGTATCTGAAATAAATAAAAGATTGGGTTTCTTACTCATTATTTCGTCATCATTGTTCATAGGTTCACAATACCAGATGTTCAATAAAACTCATGAGTTGGTTTAAATTAATGCATGGTCGTACTTCATGGCAATGTTGGCTATAGGTATGCATTTCACTGTCACCTGTCGACCAAAACTGTTCGGGTTCCGGGTTTAACCAGATTATCCGGCAACAATGATTGCGCATTTCTTCCAAAATATGTGCCTGTGGATTCAGATAGTTGGAACGACCATCACCTACAATAATCAAAGTGGTCTTTAGATTTAAACACGCCATATGGTCTTTATAAAATTGTCGGAAGGTTTCGCCATAATCTGTATAATCCTGATAATTAATGTCCGGATCGTTCATAATTGATTCTATGGCGGTATTGATATCGTAACGATCAAAAACATCTGTTACATCATTCAGTCCGGCAACAAAAACAAAGCTTTTAACCTGAGAGAAATATTCCTGAAGTGAGTATATCAAGTTCAACATAAATCGAGCTGCAGACCACACGGAACCGGACACATCACATAAGGTGACGATATTTCCTTTTCGTGGCGGTCGATTGCGATAGACCAGCTGCATGGGAACGCCCTGAAATTTGTGTGCCCGACGCAAGGTTTTTTTGATATCAATTTTTCCTTTTCTCATAGCAGCATATCGACGTCCCACAACATCTTTTAGTTTTCGAACCAACCGGTTCACAACGTCACGCATCTCAATTATTTCATCAGGACTCAAGCTAGAAAATGGCACCTCACCCAGATTTTTTCGATAACTATCTTTTGAACGAACCACCTGAACATGATTATCATCAAACGCCATGTCTTCTCTAAGCATCGAATTGGCACGATCCAGACGTTTTTCGAGCCGCTTGACCATCTGATTCACATCCTGTTTTGAATGATTGTCTCCAGAAAAAGTTGCCACGCGCGCGCGAACCTGATTGATTGTCAACATCATGGACAGACGCATATTCAGAGCACCCATATTTGATTTTACACCCTGTTGTTGTTCTTCAGAAAGTGTCTGAATTTTATACATTTGTTGAAGATATGCATTGGGATCATCAAATAAAAAATCCACAATGGATGCATCCAATTGGTCTGCGGATGTTTCCGAAAGATAGTTGTGCATGTCAGACATCATTGTGAGATGTTCATCAGTGTTTGTGGATAATTCACTTTTCAGCTGATGAAAAAACAGATGATAAAGTTTATCAAAATGGGGAATCAGGCGATACGATTTGACAAAATTGGATTGAAGTACTGCTTTGAACTGGCTTTCATCCAACAAGTCGATATGTTTCAGTTGTGCCATGCAATCCAGAACTTCAGCAGTTGCAATGGCTAATCCGGATGACCGGCAACAAGTGACAAAAAGGGCAATGGTGTCAAGCATATTTATCCTGTTGAATTGATAACCACCAGCGTTTTTTCAAGGACAGGTCCAACCGCACCGAGTCGATAGCCTGTTGATAGTGTCTCCAGCACAACCTGATCCGGCAAATCTGGACGATGTCCTTTTTTATTGCTTTGATGTAATTCTTGATCAAATACATCCACCTCAGGTTCCACGACGATTGCTTGAATATTGGAAATCGTCATCAAATCTTTGCGGGTATCATTAAATAAAGGAGCAACTGGTTTATCTGTGCTTGCCATTTTAGCATATTTGTCTTCAATGTCAGGCAATTTATTTTGAATAAACGCAAACAGATCTTTTACAACAAAGTTATTTAAAGCATCAGTCAATGGCTTTTCATCTTTGAACATTTCAGGCAAGGCCGCATCTTTTTCTTTGTAATATTGTTGTCGTAACTGTTCTAAATGCAGATCCACACGTTCTTGATAGAAATTTAAAGGATCCATAGATTTCCAGGGACCTTCCTTTAAATTTTTTTCTTCATGCAAGCGCGTTTCTTCCTCAATATCCTGATAACTGATATGTTGGATTTTTTGGATAAACCCATCAGCGGCTTCAGACAATACAGGCGGATAAAAAGCAAACCGGTTTCGAAGGACAAAGAATTTATTCTTAATTGTTTGAATCGCCTCTAAGATATTGTTTGCATTTTGTTCTGTCATATCAGGCGGCAGAAGACGATCAATAATGTCTTCAAATTTGAGCATGAGATCCAACCGGTCCTGCAAATCTTTTGGAAATTTTTGCTTAATTGATTGGGAAGTCACATTTTTATCTTGATTTAGAATATAGTACAGACGTTCAGCGGCACGACATGCACGTTCGAATGGGTCAATCATTTTGATCTGGTCTGTTTGTATTTTGAGATTGTCAATCATTTGAATGGCTTCAGCATACCGAGTTTGAAAATCAAAAAAACGATCTAATTCCCCTTGAACCTCCTGACGTTTCTCATCAGTCCAGTCCAAAAACTCCTGAAGTAATTGATCCAGCGCTTCATTTTTTTCACTCATTGTTTCAGACAGTTCGTCTGTCTCACTGACAAATTTTCTTTCAAGCTGTTCGCATCGCAGTTTGGCCCAATCATATCGTTTTTCAACATACTTGTAATCTTTTTCAAGACCCGGAATATTCATCTTATCGATAGTGGTTCTGACATAATTGATTTCCCCTTTAAATTTTTCAATTGTTGATCTGAGGCGCTGGATATCCATTGAATATTGCTGGGTATTAAAACTTAGAATATTGAGAATATCATCAGAGATCCCTAAATTTTCACGAACCATGTTCACCGCTGTATCAATAAAATTCTGAATCAATTCATCAGTGAGCCCTAGTCTCATTCGAAGGGCATCATCAGTGAGGCCCAGACGTTGCATTAATAAATCGTCTGTAAGTCCCATTTGTCTTTTGAGTTTTTCGATTTTTGCTGGGGACATGTTGTCATCCATGCCAAATGATTGTTGGCGTTTTGGGCCAATATTAATTTCTTCAACAGCCGGCGTCTTTAAACCAAAGGGGGAGGTACGCGGGGACGTGGTTCGATATTTATTGATATCTATTCGTGAGGTATCTACTTTGGCATCAATAAATTTGAATTTCTCGTTTTTCGCATGTGGATATACCTTGATTGAACCAAATTTTTCATATTCGGAGAAATTATTGGTTTGTATTTCAAAAATTAGCGATAAATCCATTACTGCATCAATAGAGGACACGTAATACAAAGGAAAATTCTCTCCTTTTCGAAGGCGGATTCGGCTACTGGTAATATCGCGCGTTTTTTTTGTTTCTGAGCTTGTCACCCGGACAAAAATCAATGCAGATTCAAATTTATCATAAAATCGTTTGAGCTCAAATTTAACCATCACAGCATTGCCATTTCGATTATCATAAAATTGTTTTAGCATGATTGTTTCATCATCAATCTCAGCAATTGCAAATTTGTTCAATTTTATTATCATTGGATATGTCCTGTTATTAATTTGTTTAAAGAATGAAAAAAGCCCTTTTTCATATCGATTATTGATATTGCTTGTTAACAAATCCAATTATGGGGGTCAAGTTTGAATTATGTTAGCCCTTTGTTAAATATCTCGTTTGATATCGAAGCTGACATATCATGTCAAGAAAAAAGAGGTTCAATAAGCATGTGAATATAATAATTGATTTGAAGAAAATATGTCGTCCGATGAATCATAATTCTTTAGGATGCACGCAGAAAATCTATAAAAAAAGCGACCCAACAACGCTTTGCAAAAGAAAATATCTAAAACGATTTGAATTTTCTGCCCTGGACAGAATAAACACCTGAAGCAAGGTGTTTTAGTATTCATTCTCACGCAAAAAAATTGAACATCGTGATTATGTCAATAATATAATTTGAACCCCCATATTTAAAAGCCTGGATTGAATTTCTAGCCATTCTTCACTGGTTGAAACGCACTTGAATTGACTGTCTGTTAAAAGGTCATACTGCAGATTTAATTTTAGCTGCTCATCCTGTTTATCAAGAATCAATTTCACAGTTCCATCTTCAATATGATTTAATAAGATTTCAATGGCATTAAAAATATCCATTTGCAACTGAACCGAATTGGCTTCAACGATAAGTGGTGCAGCAGTTAGTTCTGCAATCAGCTCAACTTTTTTAAGCCTTGCAAAACGAGCGGCTAGCGTACTCAAATTTTTTATTAAATCATTTAAATCGATTCGTGATCGCTCATTATCCGGGCTGTGCGCAAAGTGATTTAAATTTGAAGTAATCCCTATGCCCCGCTGAATTTGTGTTTGAATGCGACCCAGTGTAGAAATAAAGCGATCTTTGTGTTTAAATTCTTCGCTTTCCGACATATCCAGGATGTCTTCCAAAAGTCCGGATGATTCCTGAATGATCGCCAGAACATTTTTAATTTCATGCGTTGTGCTGGCGGTAATTTTGCCAAAAAAGGCAAGTTCGTTTTGATTCTTATTGACTATCACAATATTTTTTCCATCCTTCATTAATTTTAATTATCAGTTCATCAATATCAATGGGTTTAATTAGAAAATCAAATGCCCCCAGTTTTAACCCCTTGATACCATCCTTGGAAGAACCATGCCCGGACAACAAAATCACCTGAATTTTGGAATCAATTGATTTGATTCTTTCAAGTACATCCAGGCCATTTAAACCAGGCATCATCACATCAAGGACAACCACCTGTGGCAATTCCTGTTCAACAATGGTCAACGCTGTTTCACCATCCATGGCCACAGATACGTTCATGTTTCTTATTTCAAGCCTTTCGGCCAGCGTGGTTACAAATTCTTGTTCGTCATCAACAAGTAATATAGTTAGTTCGTCCATATAAAAATCCTCCGATACTAATTTGTTGATTTGGTGGGAAGATAAATATAGAAAGTACTTCCTTCATTTACCTTGCTTTTCACCTCGATATTTCCACCCAATTTTTTGATAATACCATAAGTTATGGGAAGTCCCAGGCCGGTACCATTTGTTTTTTGGGTAAAAAATGGTTCAAATATTTTTCGACATGTTTCTTCAGACATACCGCATCCATTATCTTGTATAGAAGTAAGAACAGTATCTCCTTTTTCTTCAATGGTTGCAATATGAATCTCGCCACCTTCATCAATTGCTGCCATGGCGTTATTAATGACATTTAAAAAGACTTGCTGAAGTTGACCACGATCCGAGTCAATCCTGGGTAAGGTCTCAGATAGATTTAATTTGATCTCGATATTTTTGTAAAGGGCTTCACGTTCCAGAAAACTCAGGACTTCTTCAATAAGTTCATTTAAATCAATTGTTTCAATTTGCACATCCATTCGTTTGGCAAACCCAAGCAACCGATGCGTAATATCGCGACATCGCTTGACAGATTTCAAAATCCCCATGATTTGTGCCATGAATTTTTCCTGATTTTTAAATTTTGGTTGAAAAGCGATGAGGTCTTTCATCAAACCTGCTTTTTCATTAATAATTGCCATCGGATTATTAATCTCATGTGCAACACCGGCTGCAAGCCTGCCAATGGATGATAATTTTCGATGATGTTCCAGTTCTCTGAAAGCCAGTTCTCGATTCTGGTCGGCTTCCCTGATGCGATTCACCATTATGTTTGTTAACTGGAATACCACGATAATAATCAAAAGCGACCCAATTAAAAAAACCCAGAAAAGTTCACTTTTTAAGGCGAACCATGTTCGCAGAGCAACAGCGTGAGATTTAACGATGACCAGCGTATATTCAGGATAGTTAAAATGTGTATACGCAATAAAAAGATCCTCGCCATGTTTGTTCTGCGTTTCTAATATGTAAGTTGCATGGCCGGAGGTCTCGATATTCAAGGGGCATTTTTCCAGGACACCTCCAAACATTCGGGAATTCGTCTGAAATATTCCCTTTTTATTCAGGATAAAAGCATCATCCTTTCCCCCCAATTGCATGGCTGCAATAAAATTATCAAACATTTTTGTATCAATGGTGGTTCGAATCACCCATGATCGTCCACTTTTTTCAAAATGCTGTACAGCAATAGCAATATGGGGGAATTTTCGATGCCCCATAAAAACATCACTGATATATGTCCCATTCAAATTAACATCCTGATACCAGTTCTGGTCTGTATAATTCTTACCTTCAAGATTGTAAGGGCCCGAATAACAAAGCTGATTACCAGAAGTGCCATCAATTATACCTAAATCGACAAACCCACTGAATTCTTTTTTCAAGACATATAAAATTCTGTTCAGTCGATTGATATCTGATAACTCTTCGTAAGTATACATATGAGATATTGATTTTAACAAAGAGAGTCTTTCTTTTAAGAAGAATTCAATTGAATGACGCGTTTTGTTGACCAACACCTTTTCCGGAGTGATAATCTCATGTTTCAGGCTTTTCAAAAATTGATGATAATTGATCAGGGCCATGACTGTCAGTGGGAACAAGGTTAATATGAGAATAATAATGCGAATATTTCGCCGAAAATGATCATATCGGCTGGCTGAAGAATCAATTTCAATCAATTTTTGCAGCATTTTTTTTATGAAAAACATTTGGATCATTTTATTTTTCATAAGACCTCCTTTTTATTATAATTTCATAATTTCTCCTGCACAGGGATAATCGGTGCGCAAACGTTTTGTAATCTGATCGCATGAACCAATTACATTGTCTATGACATTTACCTTTTTCCAGATTAAATATTGATAGAATTCATCCTCAATTCCCCCACATATCAACGTATCAATTTTTTCGGTAAGAATATAATAGCACAATTCTTCTGCTGATGGTCGGGGCAGAACCACTGTTTTTTGCTGAAACAAATTATCCTCAATAATTATGATACATACATTGGTCGCTAAGTCAAATCGGGGGGCAATCTGGTTTAAAAACAGCGGGATCAATATTTTTGTATTTGTTTTCATAATCAACTATCCAGCCCATATTGTTTTATTTTTCGCCACAGCGTACTGCGTCCCCATCCCAAAAGCGCGGCTGCTTTTTTACGACGACCTTTGGCTTCAATTAAAGCAGATAAAATCATATTTTTTTCCATATCAGCCCACTTTTGATTGTCATTTGATGGGGATGTCTGGGGAATGATCCATGTGGATGTTTCGGCTATTTGATTAACTGGATCATTATTTTCAGGTTCTGATTCAGATTCTGCAATGTATGCCGGTAGATGCTCCAATTGAATTTCATTTTTCTGACAGATATTGATCGCGTACTCAACACAGTTTCTAAGCTCACGAACGTTTCCTGGAAAAGAATACCGCAATAATTTGTTCAGGGCTTCTTTGGAGAATCCATTTATTTGCTTATTAAAGCGTGATGAAAACTCATGAATGAAATGGTCCATAATCAATCGAACATCCTCTCCTCTATTCTTGAGAGGCGGAAGATGTAATCGAACGACATTTAATCGAAACATTAAATCCTGTCTAAACTTTTTTTCTTTCACCATCTGATCCAGGTTACGATGTGTGGCAGCAATTACCCGAACATTGGCTTGAAATCCCTTGGTGCTTCCCAGTGGATAGACCACCTGATCATCAAGAAATGTGAGCAGCTTCACCTGAAGCGATAATGGCAAATCTCCAATTTCTGTCAGAAATAGGGTACCATTATGGGCAAGCCGAAAACGTCCGGGTTTATTATCCAAAGCGCCTGTAAATGCCCCTTTTTGATGTCCAAATAGTTCCGATTCTAACAAGGTTTCCGGCAATGCGCCGCAGTTTACTTTTACAAAAGGCGCCTTTGAACGATTGGATGCCTGATGAATGGTTTCTGCCAATATATCCTTTCCTGTGCCTGTTTCTCCGGTAATTAAAATTGCCGAATCACTTTGCGCGAGCATTGGTAAATGTTGAAATAGTTTGATCATTTCATTCGATTTGCCAATTAAATGATCAAACGCATAAGCATGATGAATCAATGATGTATTTTCCTGGACTGATCTGAGATCTTTTATTGTTTCAATATACCCCACGCAATTGTCTTGATGATTTCGGACGGGCGCTAAATTTAATTGTACAGGAATCAGTTCCCTGTTTTTATTAATGATATCTGTTTCTATAGAAACCGGTTCAATATGAGTCGGCCCCTTTTCCATCGGACAATTTTGCATACACAAACGACTTCGTGTCACATGAAAACAGGGGATGTCCCGAATATCTTCTCGATAAAATCCACTGAGCGCTTCAAAAGCGCTGTTAATTGTAATGACCCGCCTGTTTTTATCCAATATGGCAATACTGATTGGTAAATTATCAGTCAGGTTTGCCATTGCGATTGGTGTATTGAACAATCCTGATATTTGCGTTGAATGCATACTTACTCTGCCTGTTTTATCAAGGAAGGCTTAAATAATAAGTTCTTCTTTTACAAACAGTTCATTTTTTTTGAAACAGGATGATAAGGAATGCTATGAAAATAAGTTCCCCATATATCTTGAACATATAGTTGTTTGGCACGTAGAGACGTAGCATGCTACGTCTCTACAGAACAAAAACCCCGATGAACATTTTTTAAAATGGGGAACTTATTTTTAGAGCATTCCTAAGTAAGCGATCATAAATTTTCGGGTAGATAAAAGTAAAATCAACTAAAAATGTTCTCCGCCTGGAGTTGAAACTCCAGGCTATTCCTGTGTCGTCCCTAAAGGGACTTGAAGTGTTTAATTAAAAAGACACTATAAGTCCCTTTAGGGACGACACATAAATAGCCTGGAGCTTCAGCTCCAGGCGGGCGAGCTTTGAAAGGGGGACGAACCTTTTACTTTTATACCCGAAAATTTATGATCGCTTACTTACTGACATAAAAGAATCAAATGAATAATAAGACGTTTTTATTATCTGAGGTATCGTCTTTTAGTTTCATACTGGTTCAAAAAAAAACAACTAATGGAGCATATACTGAAATTATTCTCAAAAAGCAAGATTCTTCAGAAAAATGACAGACAATTGCAAACTATTTTTTTATCTGCTATAATAAAAGTTTCTTATGTTTCAATACGTTTCAATGCGTTTCAATCGACTAAAACTTATTGAAACCAAGTAAAACATATTTTTTTCTAAAAAGCAATATGGTTTTTATAATAATTTGAAATTATTGCTTTTATTTTTTGTGGCATCTGCATTGCAAATTCAACAACTTAAATGGATTAAACACAAAGTGAGTGGAATTATGAGCATCACATTATTAGTTGTTGAATTAAACAGCAAATTTTATGAGCTACTAAAACATCATGAGTCAACACGAGAATGGCGAATCTATCGCGCAAGTTCGCTAAAAGAAATTCGCCATTGCTTTGGACGAGGTGTCATTGATGTCATACTGCTCAATTTGGTTGAAATGAAACGCAATGGCATTGTGATTCAAAAAAAAATTAGGAAATTATCTATCCCAGTCATTACAATTAACAATGGCAAACAACTGTCTTTATCCATAGAAGGTATGAAACTGGGGGCTTTTGATGATTTTCTTATGCCATTGAACCTTGATGCTTTAATAGAAAAAATTTTTGAAGCATCAAAACAAAAAAAAATCAAGGCAACACCCAGATTTCCGCTGATAAACAGATTTCAAAATGCAATGATCGCTGCTACATTTGCGGAAGCAGGGGAAGCTGAAATGGCAAGAACGTTTTTACCCAAAGACAAAAATGTCAAATAACAAAGGAGAATATCATGAAAGAAATGAAAGTATTGTTAGTAGATGATGAAAAAGAATTTGTAAAATCGCTGTCTGAGCGCATGCAAATGAGAGAAGTACAATCCAAAGTCGCCTATGATGGCGAAGAGGCCATACAAAACATGAATGAAGACCTTCCTGATGTCATGGTTCTGGACCTGAAAATGCCAGGCATGGATGGTATGGAATTGCTCAGGCGAACCAAAAAAGCATTTCCAGGTGTTCAGATTGTCATGCTGACAGGACATGGCTCGGAAAAGGATGAGCAGGAAGCACGTCGGCTTGGTGCGTATGAATATCTCAAGAAACCTGTATCTATCACAGATTTGATGAAAACTGTGCGCGAAGCCTATCAGTCAAAATTTGAGGATGCAATGACTGCTGCTACCTTTGCTGAAGCGGGAGATTTTGAGACAGCCAAATCTTTCGCCAAATCCAAATAGATAACGAATCGGGCATTTTTTTCAAAAATGCCCATTTTTAAACCTGCAATGAGAAAGGAGATTTGGATATGGCGCATGAACATGTAGCATCAGATCAGGCAGGTGGAATACTATCAAACAAATTGCTCTGGCTCATCACTGGTGCAGTCTGTTTTTTAGTAATTGGCTTTGTTTTGCCAACACCTCAGAGCTTGATTGATCTAATAGATAAACAACAAATCGCAAAAAAAATGATCGACTGGCATATCGCAAGAGATCTACCGCATGCCGCCTGGAAAGCCAAACTGGTTTTGGGAATGATTCCCATGGCAATTATATATTTTGCAACAGAAGCGCTTCCTATTGGGCTTGTGGGAATCTTGATGCCGGTCTTTGCTTACTTTTTTAAACTATTACCCATGAAGATGATTGGACAAACCTTTGCAGGTGATGCCCCGCTATTTTTGCTTGGTGTCCTGGCAATGGGTGTAACTGTCATTGGTGTAGGCTTACACAAACGACTTGCAACCTGGATATTGGGATGGACCAGTGGGTTTATGTTACCCATCGTGGTATTGTGCGTTTCAATGTCAGTTTTAGGTGCTTTTATTTCTGCACATGCAATGGCTGCATTTATGGCCCCTGTAATGGCGGCTGTTTATATGGGCGCTGTTTCTTCAAACAAAACAAAGGGGGAAATCGTGCATGATCCAGAGTTGGCAAAACTCTTACTGCTTTCCCTTTGTTTTGCACTAAATGTTGGTGGCGTTGGATCACCGGCAGCAGGCGGCAGAAATGTTATTATGATGGGTTTCTGGTCTGATTATAATGTACCCATGAGCTTTGGTCAATGGATGCTTTATGGTCTGCCATTATCTCCAGTACTGGGGCTGGCAGTGGCATTATACATGCTGTTTATTTTTAGAAATGTCAAAACGAAAGATCTGACACCTGGATTGCAAGCAATTAAGGAATCGACCAAAGAAATGGGGAGAATGAGTTATCAGGAAAATGTGGCATTTGGCATGATGATTTTGATCCTCATATTATGGATTTTTGGTGGGCATGATTTAGGGCTTGGTGGTCCGGCCTTGTTGGCATTAATTATTCCTGTGGTTTTCAAGATTGCAGACTGGCGCAAAATATTGGCGGGTATTTCCTGGGATGCCTGGTTCATGTATTGCGGTGCTCTGACATTGGGTGCATTATTAAAGGAAACTGGCGCAGCATTATGGTTGGCACAAATATTTTTAAATGGATTGAATTATATTGGTTTTGGTAAAGGTTTAGGATTGTGGATTGGAATGAGTTCCTTTTCTGGCTTGATGACCAATTTCATGTCTGATGCCGGAACAACAGCGCTGTTAGGTCCCATTGCAGTTCCTATGGGCATTATGAGTGGTGTTCAAGGAGAGCCCTGGGCAATCGGCCTGGCGACAGCTTTTGCAACATCATTTGCGCATTTTTTGATTGTAGGCACGCCCAATAATGCCATTGTTTATGGTCTGGGTGTATATTCTGATACCGGTCAACGCATGATCAGCCCTTTTGACTTTATCAAGTATGGATTTTTGTTATGGATTATTTCCCTGGTGATTATGTGGATTCTAGGATTTATGGTTTTGTTTCAGGTCATTGGTTTTCCAGAGGGACTTGTTGAAACAGCCAAATCTGTGTTAATGACCCAATCACCATAATCTTTTTGAAACGACGCAATAATGGACGGATTTATCTTTATCCATTGTTGTGAAGGAGGGAATGATGAATACAAGAATACTCTTAGTTGATGATGAAGTAGAATTTGTTGACACATTGGCTGAACGTCTCAGAACAAGAAATTTTCATGTCACAAAGGCGTTTGATGGCAATTCTGCACTTGAAAAATTGCAGGAATTTAATTTTGATGTCATTATTCTTGATGTCCAAATGCCTGGAACAAGTGGAATTGATGTATTAAAGACTGTAAAAAAACTTAAACCTTTAACTGAAGTTCTCATGTTGACCGGTCATGGTACAGTGGAAACAGCGATTGAGGGCATGAGACAAGGGGCATTTGATTTTTTATTAAAACCATGTAAGATTGAAAATCTGTTGGAAAAAATCAAAAATGCCTGCCAGCGAAAAATTGAACAGGAAAGTCGCATTCAGAAAGCAATGGTTGAAAAATTGTCAACGTCACCTATGAGCGTTTTTGATAGTCTTTAATTTGAATTTAGTCATTTTTTTCAATGGCAGCACAACAATCCTTTTCGTTTTCTTATCCTTTTTTCCTGTGATTTGTTATGCTGCCATCCTTATTTTTATCGACATCCATTGGATACGCTCATCTGTAAGGCATACTCATGCCTTACAGATGATTCAGATGAAAAAAAATCAAAGTATTCGTTTGCGTGGTAAAGAAAGATACAATAATTAATTATGATGAAAACAGAATTATATTTTGATAAATCCACTTTACGAATAAACGACATACCCGACAGCATAAAGGCTGCCATACCCGATATAAAATGGGATCGTCGGACACAAGAATTCAGAGCGCCAGCATATTGTTACCGCGATATCATTTTATCCTTACGCGCGAATCAGATCCCTTATATTGATCATGCCCGTCAGTTTGTTCCATGTGAATTTCCAATCAAAAAAAAGATCAAACCGCGCTCCTATCAACTTGAGGCACTGAACGCCTGGCAAACAAAAGGTTCTAAAGGCGTTGTTGTTTTGCCCACCGGTTCAGGAAAAACAATTCTGGCCATTTTATGTATTGAACAAACGAAACGTCCAACGCTTGTTCATGTGCCGACCATTGATCTGATGCATCAGTGGTATGCGGTGCTTAAAGACAGTTTTGGAATCAATATCGGTTTGTTGGGTGGAGGAGAGAATGTAATTCATCCAATAACAGTGGCTACATACGATTCTGCATTATTGCATGTGACGCATAAAGGACATTTGTTTGGATTTCAAATTTTTGATGAATGCCATCATTTACCAGGCGCCCAATTTCAATATACCGCATTGGGATCTATTGCGCCTTTTCGACTTGGATTGACAGCAACCCCAGAAAGAGGTGATGGAAAAGAAAATCTGCTGTATCAATTGTGTGGCCCGCTTTGTTTTCAAACGCATATTCATGAATTAAGCGGGACAAACCTTTCGCCATATGATGTCGTTACCATTGAAATCGAAATGCAACCCCAGGAACGCGAACAATATGACCTTGCAAGAAAATGCTATATTGATTTTTTACGTGAAGAAAATATTCAAATGAGCCAACCCAATGGATGGAATCAATTTCTATATAAATCAAGTATCACGCAAAAAGGTCGTGACGCTTTTAAAGCATATTTGAGACAAAAACAATTAAGCCAGGCATCACGTTCAAAAGAAGAAAAAATCTGGCAATTGGTTTGCGCGCATACAAAAGATCGAATGATCATTTTTACTCAGGATAATGAGATGGCTTACCGCATTGGCAAACGTTTTTTATGGCCTGTTTTGACACACCATACAAAAATCAAAGAACGTTCTTTTTTTCTGGACAGTTTTCGCCAGGGACGTTTTTCCATATTGGTAACGTCAAAAGTTTTAAATGAAGGCGTTGATGTTCCAGAAGCCAATATTGGAATAGTTGTTTCTGGAAGTGGCAGTATTCGTGAACATGTTCAACGTCTTGGGCGAATTTTACGTCCAGTTGAAGGCAAAAACGCAATTCTTTATGAATTGGTTTCCAAAGATACCAATGAGTATTATATCAATAAGCGGAGAAGAAATCATCGTGCTTACCAAAGATCTCGTTCGATATAAAATTTTCAAAGACACAATTTCCCCAATGCTTATTCAGACCAATGATCCCCAATTATTGCGTATATCAACACAACTCTTGGCATTGTTTAACGACAGTATCGGAAAAACAAGAGGCACATTGATAGCGGAAAGTAAGAACCTTATTGATCATTTTGTAGACAATACAATCGTTGCACGTGGTCTGGAAAAACTTCTCATGGACCGAACGACATTCAATACAGACTCTCCAGAATCTTTGATTCAATTTAGACAGGACCTGTTTTTGTTTACTTCAAAACTACATCAGGAAAGTATCCAGGACCTTGAAACATACTATCAAACCATTGAACAAAATTTTCAACAAGATATGTCCCATATACAAAACCAACTTTATAGTGACCTGCCAAATAACCAACCTGTCATTGGATTTAAAGCATTTTCTGCAGAACGTTTGCTTCATCGTTATAACTGTGCACAGGTTCAGGGCTTGTTATTACACTGTTCACAATTAATATTGAAGATTTTAAATCCGGATACCGCCAGATTGCGTCAGTTGTTCAAGTATATACGATTTCATCAACTGCTGGCTAATATTTCAAAACTAAAAGAGGAAAATGGGTTTCACATTCAAATTGATGGTCCTTTAAATCTTTTTATTCAAACGAAAAAATATGGTTTAAATTTAGCCAATTTTTTTCCAGCAATTTTAAATCAAAAAGAATGGCAGCTTACCGCACAAATTAAACTGAAAAAACGAAAAAATATTCTTGAGTTATCCCTTGATCATAACTGTGACATATTGTCTCACTATAATCAATTTATGGCCTATATTCCGGATGAAATAACGATGATACAAAAGAATTTCAATAAAAAAATATCTTCCTGGCAAATTCAACCCTCAGAAACACTCATCCCATTACCTGGGGATACCTGGTGTTTTCCTGACTTTACGTTAACCAATCAACATAAAGACATTTTTCATTTGGAATTATTTCATGCCTGGCATTCAACTCCTTTAATTTACAGATTAAATCAATTAAAGTCGGTTCAAAGTTCTGGATTGCTCCTGGGAGTCAGTAAGAAATTGCTGAAAGACCCTGCCATTAAAAAAGTTATTGAGGAGTCAAAATATTTCAGGACGTTTGGTTTTGTGTTCAATGATATGCCCACAGTGAGTCATATTCGGTCTGTTATTCAGATAGATGAATGAAAACAATATAATAAATGAACGCATCGTTCTTTTTCAGTCAGTTCCCAATTGTTTGCCGCCCAAAAAAATTTCTTTCGACAGGTCAAATCTGTTCAATTCTCAAGATTCATCTGTCAATTTCTGTCATATTGTCTATTTTTTTAATTGATGTGTTTTTTTCTTGCATCGCCTTTTTCTTTCAAATGATGAAATATATGTAAGTCGGATTATCAATAATATGAGCGTATTGTCTATCAATACGATATTTTTTTAAATTCAGTTAATTCCTTCAAAGTCAAGAACAATTTATCAGCAAGTTAAATTTTCATTTGCAAAATATTGAATTGCACTTTAAAAAAGATGCTGTTTGATGTAATGTAATAAAAAAAATGAATTTTGCACAAAGATCACACCAGAGACAATGTTGCTGTCCATAATAAACGCACGATTATTACACGATTTTATATGAGGTCAATATGGAAATACATTTTTTAGGTACTGGTTCAGCTTTTTGTTTTCATAATTATCAAAGCAATTTGCTTATCAAGAAAAATAATCATCTATTGCTAATTGATGCTGGTGGTGATCTGCGCTTTTCATTAAAAGATGCAGGTATCTGCATTCAGGATGTTGATGCCCTTTATATTAGCCATTTACATAATGATCATATCGGTGGAATGGAGTTTATCGCATTGTTTACCTATTTTAATCCCAATTGTCGACCGATGCATCTTTTTATTCATGAAAACCTCATTCAAAACTTATGGAATAATGCTTTAAAAGCGGGTCTTGCGTCAGTTCAGGAAAAAAAACTGACGCTGGATGATTATTTCAATGTTATATCTATTCCTTCATCAAATGCATGCTTTGAATGGCAAAATATTCATTTTAATCTGATTCCAGCGCAACATATTTATAATGGACAGACAATTATATATACTTATGGCTTGATGATTCATGACAAGTCTTCAGATTACAAAGTATTTTTGACCGGTGACACTCAGTTTGTGCCTGAGATGCTTCAAGAGGCATATAATCAGGCCAATATCGTTATACATGACTGTGAAACAGCCGATTTTAAAAGCAGTGTTCATGCACACTATTTGGACAATAAAACCCTGAATCCCCAAATAAAAGCAAAAACCTATTTGTGGCATTATCAGGATAATGTTGTGCATGATTTTGAAAACTGGCAAAAACGTTCCCTAAAAGATGGCTTCTGTGGTTTTATTACAAAAGGCGCCTGTCTTCATGTTTCTTCTGATGGCATTACGTATTCAACATAATATCTACAAGAACAAGGATTATTATGCGCCCAAAAAGCAGCCTTTCACGCCAGACATATCCATCAAATCAGCATTCAAAAACATTATTGACATTGTTTATTGGTCTGTGTGTACCAATAATTATATTGTTTGCTTTGTATCCCTGGTTTTGTCAAACAAGACTGCCATATATGGATATCTGGATTTTTTTTCTATTTGGCTGCTGGCTGATATATCAATTTTTTTTTCGATCCAATGAAGAAATAATCCTCATCAAAACCTATCTTGATGGCTTTATTGTGCTGATTCCATGCCTGTTCATTTTTCTATGCCTGCCATTACCTGCACATGCATTGCGCTTATTATCATCCAGGCTTTTTATGGATACAAAATGGATTGCAACTCAGGCATATTGGATTTTTGATCCTGGTTATGGGTGGTGTTATATGTCCTATTGGCCACAACAAACAAGACAATTCGCCATGCATGGTATTGCAAGTGTGTTCATTTTTTTTCTGATTATCCATACGATCAAAACCCGATTCCAATTAAACATTTTGCTTTATTCAATATTTGGCAGCTTGATTGTGGGAACTCTTGCAGGCTGTCTTTTTTTTTATGACTGGTCAGAAACAAAATCTTTTTTGTCTGTCAATCATCATATGGCGTTGATCTTACACATGCTAATTCCCTTGTGTCTCGGTGTGTTGATGTCTTTTTACAAAAAAACCAGAAAACCGGTTTTTAAAACCTTTTCCTATAGCCTGAAGGTTTCTCTCACTAATTTACTATGGGGAGAACAGGCGATATTAACAAAAATTGCATTTATATTTTTTTTGCTTTTTGGATTTTTGTTGTTTGCCAGGCCATTTGGATTAAAAATGTTTGGACTAAGTATTGCCTTGATATTGGGTGGCACCTTAATAACAGGTAAACCCAAGTTACGTTCCTTGTTTTTTGTCTGGTGTGTGGTTGGTTTGTTCATTGGTATTTATGCATTGACCTCAAATTCAGTTTCAATAACAGATCCAATAAATCAGTTGTTGATTAATATTTTCAAAGATTCTCCCATAACAGGTATTGGTCCGGGTGCATTATCCATGGTGTGGTCAAAATATTCAGATATCGTCCCAGATAATCAATTATTGCATGCAAGCGCCTGGGTAAAATTTTTGGCCGAATATGGATTGCTGGGCATGGGGTTTACGCTTTGCGCGATTGCTGCATTTATAATTCGCATGAACAATATGTGGCACAAAAGACAGCGTTTATACAACGTAGGCTGGGGGTTGGGTATTCTGATGGCCTTAATCGCTACTGGCATTTTTGGAATGGGGTATAATTTGGGTAATCCATATATTATCATGCCAGTCGTATCATCTCTTGCAGCCTGTGGTTTTTTGGTCCTTCATGCCGGACATAGCGATTCGAGACAGGATTTTTTTTATAGAAATGTCGTCATAAAACGTAAGTCTTTATTTTCATTATTCTCTACCCTATTCATTCTGATACTGCTTTTTATTGGCACATTTCAACTCTATTTATCATCATGTATAAATAATGAAGATAGTGATTTATTTGAGGCACAAACAGAATCTGACATGATTCAAGCAATAAAAAAGAATCCATTTAATGCCAATTTGTGGTATCACATGGCACAGTGGTATCAACACAAAGATGCGGATGCAGTCAATTATTTGAAAACATATTTACCGCGAGCTGATATCTGTTATGAAATTTCGTCTTATCTGGCACCCAAAAATAATCGTATTGTATTTGATGCCGCACAATACTGGGTGTGGCGAAGTAACATTCTCGGCGATGAACACCCCGCACATCTTAACAACAATGGGGTTCCAGGCACAAGAGAACAGGCTATTTTACTTTTTCAAGAAAAATTCAGAACAATTCTTAATCGACAACCCGATAAATTAAAACCTGTTGTCGATGCCATCTGGCAATGGTTCAAGGATGATGCAATTGTTTTAGATGCCATTCCCGAAAAACCAAAACATTTGAAACAGACGGCTTTAGAATATGTATTACTCCAAAAAAATAATTAAACAAATGGGACTGTATGTTGTGATTTTTCCACAGATTTGTTTCAGTCTTTTTGAAAATAATTTATGTGCTGACACATTGAATCTTCAATCTCAGTTATCAATTATCACGAAAAAAGATAAAATTTCGATCCTGTTGAAGATATCAAATACTGGTCCAGCAACGGCTTATGATATTATTTCACGCATTCGTTTTTTGGAAGCGTTACGTGAATCCAAACCCATTTATTGCCTCAATCCGAATTGTAATGAGGAAATCACAATGGCATTTGATTTGCAGAAGCGCATGAAAGGAGACTATCCATTAATCGTCGAAATACAATTTCACGATATGAATCTATATCCTTTTTATTCTTTGCATTGTTCTCCAATTCATATCCGAAGCCTGAAGCCAAAACGCAATTTGAATGTTAAAGTACCGGATCTTGAAATATCAGATCAGAACAATATTGAGGTTAAAATTGTTAACCCGGAAAAGTTAAATAAACATATAAAAGTTCAAATGATTGTACCGGGGGCTTTTTCCTGTGAAAAAAATACTCGGATTAGATACTTGCCAAAAGGTCAATCTGCTGATATTGAATATCGTATTCTGAAAAAAGAAGCTTTGCCGGATACAACACATAATGGATACATACTCATTACATACGAAAACAATTCAATCGCGCATACTCAAGTAGCGCCATTTAAAATTTATGTACAACCTGTCCTCAGGGGTTTTATTTATGAAAAAAAAATTGTCGCAAGAGCTTGTGCTTTATTCGGGCTGATCTGGATTATATTTGTGACATTCGCCAGTTTTCGAAAAAGTAAATTAAATATGGGTTGATCCCTTCTTAGAAATAAATATTATATAGATTTAACCATTCAATGTTATTATTGAATTACAAATATGAAGCACCTAGAACAAAAAAATAAAATATTAATTGTAGATGATGTGTTTTTAAACATTCACATGGTCAAAGACATTTTGACTGAAAATGGGTATGACCTTCATTCCGCCACCAATGGACGAAAGGCCCTGGAAAAAGTTGAATCTGAAACCTATGACCTCATTTTGCTGGATGTCCGCATGCCAGAAATGAATGGTTTTGAGGTATGTGAGAATCTTCGTGCCAATCCGAAGACAAAAGATATTCCAATTATTTTTTTAACAGGAGAAGACGAAGCCGAAAGTATTATCAAGGGGTTTGAAGCAGGTGCGATTGATTATGTGACAAAACCCTTTTATGGAACAGAATTATTGGCCAGAGTAAGAACACATCTGGAGTTAAGTCATTCCAAAAAAGCACTCAAGGACATGAATGATCGACTGATGCATGAAATTGAGGAACGAAAAAAAATTGAAAAAGAATTGCGCGCAAGTACAGAAAAATATCAATACCTTGCGGAACATGATAACCTGACTGGTTTATTTAATACGCGCTATCTTTATCAACGTCTCAATCGTATGATGATTGATGACTTAGCTGAGGAAATCCCCTTTTCATTAATATTTATGGATATCGATAATTTTAAGCATGTTGTTGATACTTATGGCCATTTAAATGGCAGCCGGGTGATTCAGGAAGTTGCTCAAACAATTCAATCTACACTGCACTCAAACGCTTTTGCTGTTGCCTATGCTGGTGATGAATTTATTATTGTTTTGCCAGGATATGATCGAAATGAGACAAAAGAAAAGGCCGAAATGATTCGACAAAAAATGAGAAACGCAACATATCTAACTGAAATGAATTATGCCATAAAGCTCAGTGCAAGCTTTGGAATATCCACTTATCCCCACGATACAACTGATTTAACTCGGTTGTTGAGTATCGCAGATCAGGCAATGTTTGATGTTAAAGCGCATGGAAAAGATGCGGTATTTTAATTATCATGCATAGGAAAGCTCTGAAAATAAGTTCCCCATTTGAAAAAATGTTCATCGTGGTTTTTGTTCTGTAGAGACGCAGCATGCTACGTCTCTACGTGCCAAACGATTATACAATCAAGATAAATGGGGGAACTTAATTTTCGAGTATTCCATAGTGATGTGCTTTTATCCATATTTAATCGCGTTTTGCCGGCAGACAAATTCGAACCTGCGCGCCATCAACAGAACGATTTTCAAGTGTGATCGTACCCTTATGAACCTCAATAATATTTTTGACAATTGATAATCCCAGACCCGTCCCCTTTTCCTTTGATGTATAAAAAGGATCCCAGATTTTTTTCAGTATCTCATCTGTAACACCCGCACCTTCATCATCAATGACAATCCATAACTCATCCCAATCCGCAGTAACAGATATGCTGATCAAACCGCCATCAGGCATGGCCTGCATTGCATTTATCAGAAGGTTTAAAAAAGCCTGATACAACAAATTTTTATCGGCCATGAGTCTGGGAAGATTACTCTGGTACGATGTTTTTACCTGACATCGATATTTATCAAATTCCGGTCTGAGATAAGCAATATTTTTCTCTATAATATCAGCAATATGACATTCGATAAATGTTGGATTGGCTGGGCGAGAAATCAACAAAAAATCTGTGATAATGTCATTCAGTCGTTCGGTTTCTTCAATAATAACGCTTGGAAGGTTATTGTTTTGATCAAATTTTGCCATCTTCTTTTTTAATAACTGGGCCGAACTGCGAATAATTCCCAAAGGATTTCTGATTTCATGTGATACACCCGCAGCCATTTCACCTAAAGCCGCAAAACGTTCAGTATGGCGAAGTTGTGCTTCAAGTCGAAGACGTTCATCATTACGTTTCCGAATGATTTTTTCTCCTCTCAACACGACATATATCAGCACAAGTGCCAGTGATCCCATGGCGGCAAGGGATGTCATAAAAATAAAAAGCTTGAACCGAAACACAGCCAGATAATCCTGTGATAAATCCTGTACAATTTCTATGATACCCAACAATGGGCCAGACATATTAGAGACAGACTTTTCTGCCCGCAATGGAATATAGGTAGACAATTTGGTTATTTTAGGGAGCCCAATCATCAATTCAATCACATTTCCCTTTTGAAGCAGTCTGGAGGTTGATTTACCCGAACGAGCATTATAATACCCGATGCCGCCCATATTTCGTCTTCCGGTCATTTTTTGATTCAAGCTATAGGATATTGTATTGTCCATATCATAAATATTGACCTGATCGACATAAAAGCTGTGGAGCGTCCCACGAACAACACGATCAAGCCGTTCATATTGGGATTGATTGCTCAATTGAATTTTGCCCACTTCTATGGCAACTGGAATAATAAATTGTAAAAATATTTGATGGTTCAAATTTTCCGCCAATAAGACCGCATAATCCTCACTTTTCGTCATCAGCATGCTTCTGGCCCATTGCATAATCAGCACCGACATAATCAATGCGCCCACAAAAACAAAGATCATACTGGTAAAAGTAACATACTTTGCCAGACGATATGGACGCATATTCTGTGCATCTAATGTTAAAAATCTGGTTGATTGTTTCGTAAAAAACTTTTTCACTGCTGTTTCACCGGAATATTTTATAAAGGAAAGCGCGAAAAATGTTCATGGTATATTCACAGAATAAATTCGTATTTTTCTCAATAACAAAATTAATCCAAGCATTTTTTCGCCATATCCTTAATCATTTTTAATTCTCTGGGCAAATTTTTTTTGGGAACGCGGTGCCACATTATCCGATGGCCCTGAGTCAATTGTTGAAGAGAAATCCACAAGCCTTTATGTTTAACCGGTTCGCCTTCTTTGGTTTTCCAATTGTTTCTATGCCAGTTCCGAATCCAAATGGATGCACCATCCTTAAGGTAATCAGATAGCGTGTACACATGAATGGGGAATTTTTTTTTAATCAATTTCAACCCGCCGATTGCCGAACAAATATGAATTTGATTGCTACTCGCATTTTCAACTTTTCCTGAAACATTTTTTGTATGCGTTTTATAGCGAAGATAAGCAGCCCAAGCACCTTCTTTCTTTTTTGATGAAAAAGCAATTGCAGTAAAAAGATGAATGGCATCAGGATCATCAATGGGCAGTTTATCCACCTTTTCTTCTGCCTGAATCTTGACATTGGGGACAGCCTCTCTTGCCAATTGATCTGCTATTTCATTCCATTTATTGCCTGCATGACCTTTTACCCATTTCCATTGAATATCTCGCTCTTTTGTACAGAAATCCAAACTTTGCCAAAGTAATTTATTTTTTACAGGCGTGTTCAGACTCGTTTTCCAATTTTTTTGTTTCCATTTATCAAGCCAATTTGTAATACCTTCTTTTACATATTTAGAATCCGTGTATATAACAATTTTATCTTTCGAATGCGCTATTAATTCAAGCGCTTTGATAACAGCAGTAAGCTCCATCTGATTGTTGGTCGTGCTTTTTTCGCCCCCATTTATTTTCAGAGGTGACTTGTCTGGATAAAGAATAATTGCCCCCCAACCGCCAGGCCCTGGGTTTGATTGGCATGCTCCATCTGTATATATTTGAACGTTTTGTTCCAACATTATTTCAAGATCCTTTTGTCATTGTCATTAATAAAAACTGGGTCAAAATACATATTCATACGTTTATTGTCAAAACAAAAAAACGATGTCAATGGCATAAATTTTGCTTAGATATAGTATTTATTTTCAGATGGTTATTTCATCAACATGTCAGGGAAAAAGGAGCACTATGGCAAAGATTGATGCATTTTTCAAATTAATGAATGAACAGGGCGCTTCAGATTTGCATCTTGTAGCAGGACAACAACCAGCCATGCGGATCCGTGGAGACATGGAGCGAATCAAATATAAAGTATTGGAGAATGATTCACTGAAAAGCATGCTGTATGAAATTGCACCTGAAGACAAGGTGAAACTGTTTGAAGAAACAGGCGATATTGATTTTGGTTATGAAATTCCTGGGCTATCAAGATATCGCGCAAATTTTTTTCAACAAAAAAATGGTGTTGCAGCAGTTTTTCGTTCTATTCCCACAAAAATTCTTACCTGTAAAGACCTGGGGTTGCCACAAGTCATCCCAAAATTGGCATCATTACCACGTGGCCTGGTGTTAGTAACCGGACCTACAGGTAGTGGGAAATCTACAACACTTGCAGCAATTATTGATGAAGCCAATAAAATAAGAAAAGATCATATTATTACAGTGGAAGATCCGGTTGAATTTGTACATAAAAGTCAAAGCTGTATTATCAATCATCGTGAAGTCGGACTTCATACAAAAAGTTTCAATGCCGCTCTTCGCGGTGCTCTGCGTGAAGATCCAGACATAATACTGGTTGGTGAAATGCGTGATCTGGAAACGATTTCTCTGGCAATTGAGGCGGCATCGACCGGTCACCTTGTTTTTGGAACACTGCATACCACCAGTGCACCAAAAACCATAGACCGGGTGATTGAAGTTTTTCCGAGCAATCAGCAGTCACAAATTCGATCAACATTGTCGGATAGTGTTCGGGCAGTTGTGGCGCAGGTGCTTTTTAAGCGAATCGATAAAAAAGGACGCTGTGCGGCTCAGGAGATATTAATTGCCACGCCTGCTGTCAGAAATCTTATTCGTGAAGCCAAAACGTTCCAAATTGGTTCCATGATGCAGACTGGAAAGCAATATGGCATGCAGCTTTTGGATGATTCGATTATGGATTTATATAAAAAAGGGTGGATCAGTCCTGATGAAGCTTATGCTAAATGTAATGATAAAAGCCGATTTCGGCCATTTCTTAAAAAACCCCCCACTGATTTTACTGAAGTATAACAGGAGTGCATATGAGAATAGAATGCCAGGCATGTAATACACGGTTTAAGCTGGATGACGAACTTGTCAAAAAAGATGGCACAAAAGTGCGATGCTCAAAATGCAAAGAGGTCATCACAGTGTATCCACAAACCGGAAAAGATAATGCATCAAGCCCTGTGTCAAAATCCAGTGAGTCAAAACCAAATTTTATCAATCATGAGGCACAAGTCCCCACTCAGGATACAGATGTTGTTGATTCAAAGGATGGTTCACAGCAGTCTTCACCACGCTTGTTGATTTTATTAGCCATATTGGGAATTGTCGCATCAGGAGGAATCGCTTTTTATTTTCATTATTTGCATATTTATGCTGTTGTGATGATATCATGCTGTTTTTGTGCCTTTTTATGGCCGGAATTAAAAAATATATTTGCCAGTATCTGGCTAAAATTCGATCCCCCTTTTCAACAGGGGGAGTTAATTGGCGTTGAAAATCAGATTCAAGGATACGTGATTCAAAGTAATTATTTCATGACGAAACTGAGAACTGATTCTTCCGCAATTGTTTCGATTCCCAATTATACATTAATTCATAGTAGAATTGTCAATTACTCGATTCATCCAGAATCATTTTCATTATCATGTAATGTTCAAGTAGACATTCAAAATTCGCCGGAACGGGTACGCAAAATTTTGTTGGATGCGGCTTTACCGGTTAAGGGTATGTCAAGCACACTTGAACCCTATACAAAATTGAATGGATTCAGTGGAAATGGTTTAAGTGATTATACCTTATATTTCTATCTTGATGATTATGAACAAAAATTGAACACCTTGGAAGAAATCTGGAATCGTATCTGGATACTTTTTAAACGTGCCGGCATATTACCCTATACGCCTGATCAATCTGAGGACGATGATTCTTCCGAGTCAATTCTTGATGAAATCGATATTTTTAAACCATTTACTGATTATGCAAAATCATATATGAGCAAAAATATGAATCGATGCCAGGTGGCACCGGGTTCGTTTGTTTTTAATCAAGGTGATGAAGGCAATTCTTTGTTTATTATCGAAGAAGGTGTTGTGGGGGTTCAGGTTGAGATAACGCCAGGAAAGTGCATTGAAGTCGCTCGTCTTGGTGCTGGCAGTTTTTTTGGAGAAATGGCACTTTTGACTGGTGAAGCTCGGACGGCTAATATTGTTGCCATTAGTGATACAATTTTGTTTGAAATTACGCGAGAACATATCGCGCCACTCATTGATGAGCAACCCCAAATATCAAAAGCATTAAGCGAATTGCTGGTGCAACGAAAAATTGCAACTGAAGCGGAAAAAAATAAATATCGGGCGGAAAAAATTAATCGTAATGCGCTTAAAAAACAAATTATGGAGCAAATTGATAGTTATTTTAAAGAATATAAAAAGTCATTATAATCGTTTAGGAATCATCGAAAAATAAGTTCCCCATTTATCTTGAACGTATAATAGTTTGGCTCGTAGAGACGTAGCATGCTACGTCTCTACAGAACAAAAACCCCGATGAACATTTTTAAAATGGGGAACTTATTTTCCGAGCATTCCTAAGTGGTCTTTGTCGGACATGTCATGTCCGGCGAAGACCAGCATACCTTATTAATTTATATCTTACCTTATATCGGCTTGCAAACAAGCAATTAATCTGATAATATTCAATCAATGAAATCAAAAACTAAATGAATTGCTTTACAGGCAGGAAATCTATGGCAAATAAAAATTCTACCCGAGAAAATGTGTCAAACGAAGACATGGATATTTTTCGCAAAGCCATTGATATGCTTATCCCAGATGTTTTAAAAAAAGCGCTTGTGTTGGGTGTATCTGGTGAATTTTTTTCTGAAGAAACTATTCGAAAAATGCTCAGTGAAATTCAAATGCCTTCAGATCTTGTACAATATATTATTCAGCAAACATCAAAATCTAAAAATGAGTTAATCCGAATTATTGCAGAAGAAATTCGTAATATAATTGTTCAGGCGCAGATTGGTGAGCAAATAAAAAAATTTATTAAGGGGTTTAAAATAAATATCAAACTTGAAGTGAGTTTTGATCCACGAGAGGATGAACAATTTTTGAAAATGTCACATCATGCAGAAAAAAAAAAATGATATTCAATTTTGTTCAAAATCTTGACTTTTTATTATGATATCTGTATAAATAAGGATTTTCAAAAATTTTTCATCATGTGTATTGATTTTGCATATCAATCATCAGTGGTGAGTAGAAAGGAGCAAATTAATGGCTTTACCCAAGCGAAAAGTGTCTAAATCAAGACGCGATAAAAGACGTACGCATCAAAAGTTGGTTGCACCCAATGTTCAAAAATGCCCGCAATGTGGAGAGGCGAAGTTACCCCATCACATGTGTCCGGAATGTGGAACGTACAAAAATAGGTTAGTGATGGAAGTTGAAGAATAAATCCATTCTATTATGAATAATAATTCCCCCAAAATAGCCGTTGTTACAGGCGGATCCAGAGGGATTGGACAGGCAATTGTTCAATCCCTTGCCAAAAGTGGCATGCACGTTTTTTTTAATTATGCGTCCCAGGATGACACTGAAGCCAAAAAAACAATCGCAAGCGTTGAAAATATTGGCGGGATCTGTGAGGCAATACGTGCAGATATTTCAGATCAGAATGATTGCGATACGTTTATTAAAACTGTTTTAAGCGAAACCTCAGCCATTCATGTGCTTGTCAATAATGCAGGTATTCGTAAAGATGGGCTGCTTGTCATGATGCCGCCATCAAACTGGGACGAGGTACTTGCAGTAAACCTTCGGGGCGCGTATCTATGTACAAAGGCTGTGTTAAAACCGATGATTCGACAGCGATGGGGTCGTATTATTAATATTTCTTCAGTGGTTGGCATTACTGGCAATGCCGGTCAAAGCAACTATGCGGCTGCAAAAGCCGGTTTAATCGGATTCACCAAATCCATCGCACAGGAAGTGGCTTCGCGCCAGATAACTGCGAATGTCGTTGCGCCTGGCTTTGTTCAAACTCAGATGACTGAACAAATGGATGACAAGCAACAACAAGAAATTATTCATCGCATTCCCATGAAACGTATGGGAAGCCCTGATGATATTTCTGCACTGGTTCGTTTCCTGGTCTCTGATGATGCAGGGTATATTACCGGTCAGGTGATACAAGTGTGTGGCGGATTGGTTATGTAACATTATATATTTGAGGTGTTTTATGTCATTAAAAGAAAAAGTTTATCGTGTTATTGCAGAAAAGTTAGAGATTGATTCAGATGAAATCGTTCCTGGCGCATCATTTGTTGATGATCTTGGAGCGGATTCTCTGGACCTGGTTGAATTAATCATGTCCATGGAAGAAGAATTCGATATTGATATCGATGATAAAGATGCAGAAAAATTAAAAACTGTTCAAGATGTACTGGATTATCTGGAAAAACATGCCTGATTGAAAAATGTCAATATCAACATCATCTGAGCGACGTGTCGTTATCACAGGTATTGGTATAATTTCGCCTTTGGCAGTTGGTACACAAGAAACTTGGAGTGCACTCTGCCAGGGAAAATCAGGAATTGGGCCAATTACGCGATTTGACGCGTCGCAAATGGAAACACAAATTGCTGGCGAGGTCAAAAATTTTGACAGGCACGATTTTTTTTCAAAAAAAGAAGCACGTCATGTGGCGGATTTTGTTGCTTATGGTGTAGCAGCTTCACGAATGGCCTTGGCAGATGCGAATTTAGATATATCCGAAAATAATTCACATCGTGTGGGCGCTTTTTCTGGCTGTGGTTTTGGTGGGCTTTATCAAATTGAACAAACACATACGAAATTGATGTCAGGATCATCCCGGCGTACCAATCCTTTTTTTATTCCATCGGTAATTAACTCAATGTCAGCGGGGATGATTGGTATCCATTTAAATGCAAAAGGGCCGAATGCGACGATATCTACTGCCTGTGCATCTGGAGCGCATGCGATAGGCGAAGCGTTTCATGTGATTCGAAGAAATGATGCAGATATCATGATTTCAGGTGGTGTAGAATCTGTTATCAGTCCATTGTGTATTGCAGGTTTTAATGGAATGAAAGCCCTCTCAAAAAGAAACCATGAACCGGAAAAGGCATCAAGGCCATTTGATAAAAATCGGGATGGATTTGTTGTGGGTGAAGGTGCTGGCATGCTTATACTCGAAGAATACAACCATGCCATTGCCCGCAATGCAACCATATACGCTGAAATTGTCGGTATTGCCATGAATTGTGATGCCTTTCATATCAGCAAACCGCAGACAAATGGTACAGTGGCATGCATGAAACAGGCCGTCCGACATGCTGGCATATCTTTTGAAGATGTAACATATATTAACGCACATGGCACATCAACCCTGCTGAATGATCGCTCAGAAACAATGGCAATTCATCAGGTGTTTGGTAAACATGCGCAAAATCTGGCAATCAGCTCAACAAAATCTATGACTGGTCATTTACTGGGTGGGGCGGGTGGACTGGAAAGTGCAATATGTGCGCTGTCTATTAAAAATGAAATGATTCCACCAACAATTAACAGGGAAACACCAGATCCGGAATGTGATTTAGATTATGTACCTGATTATGCCCGTCCCCAAAAAATTATTTATGCCATGAACAACTCGTTTGGTTTTGGTGGGGCAAATGCCTGTATTATTTTTAAACGATTTGATAATCCTTAAAAAAAGTGGAGGATATGATGCACAAAATTTTCAAAAGCATTATTCTTTTTGTAGTGATAAGCATTACCTGTTTGACTTATGGCAATGCACAAGATGACAACCAAATCCCCGCCCAGTCGCCGCAATCACCATCAGGCCCCACTCCCCCACCAATGTATCAGGATGATTTCCCATTATTTCCTGAAGAATATGAGCCTGTTGATGAATATCATTCTTCACAGTCTTTTCAGCAAGATCAGAATAGCACATTATCTGCAATCTTTGATACACGTGTGGGTATACGCACCCAATCTGCCATTCAACAGGATGAATTCTCTATCGGTGAGGCGCGCCTACAGGTTAAATATAAATACCAGGTTGAAAATTTAACGTTCAATTGTCATGCAGATCTCCAACTGGACCCGGTTCTTGACCAATATGCGATAAAAATCAAAGAAGGGACAGGCGTGCTTGATCTTCGTGATTTGAACCTGACATATATCCCCTCAGACTATATGGATGTTATCCTTGGCCGCCAGACATTGTCTTGGGGAACCGGAGACTTGTTATATATCAATAATTTATTTCCAAAAGACTGGAAATCGTTATATATCGGCAGAGATGAAAGCTATCATAATGCCCCCACTGATGCGATCAAATTAGGCTTTTACAGCCTTTATGTCAATATGGATCTTGTTTACGTACCAATGTTTGACTCAGATCGTGTACCAACAGGAGAACGAATGAGCTATTACAATCCAATACTTGGAAAACGTGTGGGCCAGGATTATATCATGGACATTCACAAACGCGATGACCTGTTCAAAGAAGATGAATGGGCCTCTCGAATATATAACACGATCAATGATTTTGAATTTTCTTTATACATATATAATGGATACTGGAAATCCCCAGGCGGCCTGGAACCGGGTTCAATGAAAGGCACATATCCGAGATTAAATGTCTATGGACTAAGCGTGCAAGGTCCTGTAATCAATGGAATTGCCTGTTTTGAAATGGGGCTCTATGAATCCAAGGATGACAAAGCTGGAAACAATCCCCTGGTAAATAACAGCCAACTTCGTATGTTATTTGGTTATCGTTTTGAATTACCCAATCAAATTCAACTGAGTACGCAGTACTATATGGAAATCATGCGGGATCATCAGACATATCAGAAAGCCCTGGCCATTGCACTTCCAAATGAACCACCGGCAGATGAAGGACGTCATGTAATAACAGTACGTTTAACACAACAATTAGAAGAGCCCAATGTCAATATGTCTTTACTTACGTATTATTGCCCAACAGATACCGATATGTATGTTCGTCCATCAATTCAGTATTTATTAAATGATTTCATTACAATTCTCGGTGGTGCAAATCTATTTGTGGGCAATGAAGATCATACACATTGGGGGCAATACGAAAGAGATTCTAATGTATTTGGGGGCATGCAATATCGTTTTTAATAAGGATAAGTCATGAAAACACTCTCTGAATTAACAGAATGGCAAAACCTTCAGGCGCATTATACACAGATGAAATCCATTCACCTCAGGCATTTATTTGAAACAACTCCTGATCGTTTTAACCAGTTTTCCTTTGTATTTAGAAATGAAATTCTGTTTGACTTTTCAAAGAATCTGATATCTTCAAAAACAAAATCACTGCTTTTAGATCTGGCCCAAAAAATACAGGTCAAACAAAAGATTCAAAAAATGTTTGCTGGGGAAAAAATTAATTGGACTGAGGGACGTCAGGTACTTCATGTTGCGCTTCGCAATCGGTCAAACACACCTGTATTTGTAAATGAGAATGATGTCATGCCTGAGGTTAATCGTGTGTTGTCTCAAATGAAAACCTTTTCTGATAAGATTCGTTCAGGCAAATGGAAAGGCTTTACAGGAAAAAAAATTCGGACAATTATAAATATTGGTATTGGCGGCTCATATCTGGGACCAAAAATGATTTGTGAAGCCATGCAGCCTTATGCCAGCAATAAGTTGGCTGTGCGTTTTATTTCCAATGTAGATGGGGCAGATTTTATCAATCAGGTAACTGATTTAAATCCTGAAGAAACACTGTTCATTGTTTCTTCAAAAACATTCACCACCCAGGAAACGATGACCAATGCTTATACCGCCCGACAATGGATTATTGATCATTTGGGAGATCAAGGTGCCACAGCCAATCATTTTGTGGCAGTATCAACAAATCAGGCGGGTGTTGCGGAATTTGGCATTGACAAAGACAATATGTTTGTATTTTGGGATTGGGTTGGAGGGCGTTACTCTTGGGCATCATCTATAGGCTTGTCTGTGGCCTGTTATATTGGCTTCGATCGATTCATCGAACTACTGGCCGGCGCGCATGATATGGACAATCATTTCAAAGAAACCCCACTGGAAAAAAACATTCCTGTATTGGCTGCATTAATTGGCATATGGTATAATAATTTTTTTGGTGCTGAGACCCTGGCAATCTTACCTTACGATCAATCCTTGCGGTCGCTTCCTCTTTATTTGCAGCAGGCCGATATGGAAAGCAATGGCAAGTATATTGATTCACAGGGAAACCCTGTACAATATCAGACAGGCCCTGTTGTTTGGGGCGAAACAGGCACAAATGGACAGCACGCATTTTATCAACTCATTCATCAGGGAACCAAAATGATTCCCGCTGATTTTATTGGATGTGTGAATTCACATTATAAAGTAGGGGATCATCATCTGAAATTAATGGCCAACTATTTTGCACAAACCGAAGCCTTAATGTGTGGCAGATCACGTGATACTGTTATGCAGCAGTTAAAAGACAGCAATGGCAGCAAAACAATTGTACCGCATCAGGTTTTTAAAGGGAATCGACCAACAACGTCCATACTCATGAACCTGTTGACACCCCGCAATCTTGGACGACTTATTTCGTTTTATGAAATGAAAATTTTTGTTCAGGGAGTCCTTTGGGATATTAATAGTTTTGATCAATGGGGCGTGGAATTGGGAAAAATATTAGCAAAAAACATACTTGATGAAGAAAAAAGAATGACACAGAATTCTCATGTGGATTTATCAAACCATGACAGCTCAAGCGTGGGGCTTTTGTCGTTTTTCCAGAGGAATTATGTCAAATAATCCCTTTGAAACGCATTTATCGCGTGTTTCCATTTCGGATATTGAACAATATCTATCAACGATGACAGAGCCCTGCTATGAAAGTACGCTATTACAAATCGCATTTCCTGGAATGAATATTATTAGATGCAGCACGTTGGAATTATATCAGCACCATTTTATTTTATTTCATATCCTGTACCATCTTCAAGAATTGTATTCTCATAAGAATTTGTATTTGCGAGTTCATTTTATGCGCATACAGCTTTTGAACTATCCGGAAACAGGCTATTGTCGATATTTTGATGATGTATATCAAAAGTTTTGCAGTGCGCCTTGTGAAAAAGAATCTCTCTACTGCACGTTTCATCAACGTTTGGTCGGAGAAACCGAGCTGGATAAATTATCTATCCGATATTTTTATCTGGATAAAACGAATTACGATAAGCTGGATGAAAAAACAGCCGAGTTATTTATCAAGGGAACATGGGAAATATTATCCAATTACGATCAGTATAAAGAAAGTTTTACGATACTCGGCCTTTCAGAAACAAATGATATTGATCGCATCAAAAAACAATATCGCAAACTTGTCAAACAATATCATCCAGATAAGAGTGGAGAATCTGCAGAAAAATTTTATCCAATTAACAATGCGTATCAACTTTTGATGCGAATAATTCCTTTGATGAAAACGCAGGATTGAAAAATAATGACTCATTTATATGTTTGTCAGGAGTTTTTGTAAGGTAAAGACATTGCATCCCAGGTCTCTACACGAAAAAAATGTCCAATACGAACATTGTTTTGCTAACAGAAAAGGAGAAAATTATGAAAGTTATAAAAAAAATCATTATGCTAATGCTGGTTGTAAGCTTTGTATTATGTTCTTTCTCACCAGCCTTTGCAAGCACTGCGACAGATAAACCCAGTGCTGAAGAAATGCTGTTTGATGTATTATTAGTCCGGCCATTGGGACTCATGACCACTGTTATGGGAACCGGATTCTTTGTCGTCTCCCTGCCATTCAGCGTAATGGGGGGAAATACTGTTGATGTTTTTGGTGAACTGGTTGCTGGTCCGGCAGCTTTTACATTTAGCAGACCAGTTGGTGAATTGGATTACTGATCGAATTGAATCCGCTACATAAACGTCACAATAACAATCCAAAATGACAATTAACGATTTCAGATCAATCTGAGGCGTCCATTATGAATATCAAGCTTTTTATTAAGCGATTTTATCAAGCCAACCAAAGAGAATTGAATTTTGTTATTTTTTTTATCCTATTTTTTGTATGCGGTCAGGGCATTTATTACGTTAGCAAAACTTATTTGGCACCGGTTGTTGTCCATAAATTGAATGCGGATGTCAGTTCAAGGTTGATCAATTGGATTCATCCTGCGGAACGAACCACTGTGCATAAAAACGAAATCAGATCAATTGGCTTGCGCATGGTGATTGAAGAAGGTTGTGAAGGTACTGAAGGCATTATTCTGGTTACTGCTGCACTGATGGCATTTGAAATGCCTGTAATAATCAAAATTACAGGCATTGCTCTGGGAATCTTGCTTTTGTATATGTCGAACCTTGTCAGAATCGTTGCATTATATTATTCATTAAGATACAGACCTGAATTTTTTGATTTTTTGCACATGTATATTGGGCAATCATTTTATATATTTGTTGGTGCCATATTTTTTATCTTTTGGATTCAGATTATCGCGTCACGACACGCAATTCAGCCTCATTAAATAGTAAACGCTGGGATTTTTTGTTAAAGAATACCTTTGTTTCAATTGAAGTTTTGGTAATTGATTTTTGAGTATCTAACAGAGTATGCAACAATGTGAATGTTATTAAATCTATGGCATAGCCAATTTCATGTGACCTGGCCCAGAGGGCCAGTTTTTAAGAGTAGAATAAAATCTGTGATAAATAGTAATTGTATTTCATTCTCGACCAAAGTTTATTAAGGAATTCTCGGAAAATAAGTTCCCCATTTAATATATTGAATTCCTATTTTTGAACCTGGATTACGCTGAAGAAGATGAATAAGATGAAATCAAACACTTTTAATTCATCTTATTCATCTTCTTCAGCGTAATCCAGGTTCAAAATGAATAGAATTGACTCTTTCAGAAATGAGGAACTTATTTTCAGAGCATTCCTAAGTTTTTGGCAATAACCAACTGCTTCATCATCATTAAATTTGGAACATTTACATTATGTATAGAAAACTATTTAAACAATATGAAAATATAGAAAATTTAGCTGGAAAAGCTTGGCAGCATGCGGTTAATATAGAACTTATTGAACAAGAGGGTTT
>Ga0272440_1000295_pt1 | contig 42198 bp, 30 predicted proteins | sample SSMMMBAug17_FD_192440 | JGI IMG/M metagenome (GOLD analysis project Ga0272440, IMG submission 192440) | Marine sediment archaeal communities from Little Sippewissett salt marsh, Falmouth, MA, United States - SSM-MMB-Aug17 | ecosystem: Environmental > Aquatic > Marine > Wetlands > Sediment ...
GCTATATCAGCCAGATATTAAATGATATCGGTTCAGAATTGTCAAATACACAATCATTCAATGAAGGCGATGAAATCAAAGTGATATTTGCCAGTGATGAAATATTTGCTAAAAAAGCTCCCATAATTGCAGAGGTTATTTTGGAAGAATTACAGGCCAAAAAACCTGAATTATCAAAAGAAGTGTTAGAGGCGGTATGTTTGGCTTGGCAATGGGGCAAGAAAAAGGTTAAAGCCAAAGAAAGTAACAGAAAAAAATATTGCGCTGCCAAAGAAAAATATGCGATTATAATTTAGGGAAAGTATTGAGAGTGCGAATGAATACTGAAAAAGTAGAAAATATTATCATTGGAGGTGGCTTAAGTGGAATTTATGCGGCCTTTCTGCTGTCGGCAAACAAAGTGCCTGTGATTTTGCTTGAAGCCAGATTACGTATAGGGGGAAGAATTTTAAGCCCTGAGCATAATGGTTTTTTTGTCGATCTTGGTCCATCCTGGTATTGGCCTGAAATGAACCCTAAAATAAATGCGTTAATACAGAAACTGGGACTTAAAGGATATCCTCAGTTTGAAACAGGCTTGAGCCGATTCCAGGCCAGGGATGGCCATGTTGAAACCATTTCCGGTTATCCGATGGATCCGCCCGGATGGCGGTTAAATGGTGGTATGATTGCTCTTGTCAAAGGCCTTTGTGAAAGGCTTCCCAAAGATGTCGTCCGCCTAAATCATCCGGTATGTGAAATCGAACGATTGAACGATGGTATTTTGGTAACTGTGGGGCATCATGACCAAAAACCACAATGTCAATTAAAGGCATCAAGGATAATTCTTGCATTGCCACCCAGGCTTGCCGCCAGTTCGATCTTGTTTACACCAGATTTGTCATATCATCTTACACAGGCAATGTTAAAAACAAGCACATGGATGGCAGGGCATGCAAAATTTTTTACCTTATATGATACAATAAATTGGCGGGAAATCGGCCTCTCCGGCCAGGGTTTTAGTTTGTATGGCCCAGCGGGGGAGATTCATGATGGATCCAATGATACCAAAATTCCCTATGGGTTGACTGGATTTGTCAGCATTCCAGCATTGCGACGAAAAAACAAGGGCAGTATAATACAAGCCATCTTAACCCAGCTTTCCAATCTATATGGTCAGCAGGCCGGACAACCTGTCAAAATTTATTATCAGGACTGGGCACAGGAAAAATTTACAGCTACTGAATATGACTTGCGGTCTGTACATAATCATCCCGAATACCAGCCACCTTCCGGTAAAACAAGCATATGGGATGATACATTTCACTTTGCCGGTACAGAAACCGCAACCCATTTGGGAGGATACCTTGAAGGTGCATTATCCAGCGGTGAGCGGGCTGCTTTTTCAATAACTAAATGTATATAATTGTAAAATATCAGTCAAGGAAGATAAATGCCCTTTTTTTTAATTGTGTGTTTTGAGGTTAATGATTGTACAACAAATAATATTTGACATGAGATGCCTTTTACCTTATTCAATAGGAATAATTGAAAATATAATGCTTATTTTTCCTGTTCGTACAAAAAAAACAAGGTACAATTTCAGGTGGTCGTGCTTAGCCTGACAGCCATGGGGCAAGAAGATGGCCAAAAACTTTATAAAAAGGAGAAAACAAAAATGTTGCTCAATCCCAAAAAATTAAACAAAACTTATCCAGATAAAGAGACTGAAGAAATCATGACAAAAACAATTGATTTTTTCGAAAATCTGGGGCTTGCGAAAACCAATGAAGACTATTATTCTGCACGCTGGTATACAGAATTCCTGGATTTCTTAAAGGAAGAAGAAATCATGGCAAAACTTCTTACACCAGCAGGTTATGGTGAAAACGCCAGATGGGATACATCCCGAATAGTTGAATTTGCAGAAATTTTAGGATTTTATGGACTTACCTACTGGTACTGTTTTCAGGTGTCCGCCCTGGGCTTAGGTCCCATATGGATTGGTAAGAACGAAGCGGTTAAAACAAAAGCAGCGAAACTTCTTAAAGAAGGAAAAATATTTGGTTTTGGCCTTTCTGAAAAAGAACATGGCGCTGATATCTATTCAACAAGCATGCAGCTTCATCCACAGGAAGATGGCACATACAAGGCCAAAGGAAACAAGTACTATATTGGTAATGGTAACGAAGCTGCAATGATTTCCACTTTTGGAAAAATGGCCGACACTGGCGACTATGTTTTTTTCGTTGTAGATTCGCAGCATGAAAACTATGAATGTGTCAAAAATGTTGTTTATAATCAGGATTATGTTGCTGAATATGCACTTCACGACTATCCGATTACTGAAGCTGATATCACCGATAAAGGCAGGGAAGCCTGGGATTCATCGCTAAACACGATAAATATAATGAAATTTAACCTGGGATGGGCTTCAATCGGTATTTGCGAACATGCATTTTACGAGGCCATTGACCATGCATCCAACCGAAATCTCTTTGGCAAATATGTGACTGATTTTACGCATATTCGTCAACTCTTTGTAGATTCCTACTGCCGCCTTTTTGCCATGAAAACCTTTGCACTGCGGGCAACAGACTATATGCGTTCGGCATCTGAAAACGACCGCCGGTATCTTCTGTTTAATCCTATGGTAAAAATGAAGGTAACGACCCAGGGAGAAGAGGTGATTAACCATCTATGGGACATTATTGCTGCAAAAGGATTTGAAAAAGATACTTATTTTTCCAATGCTGCAATTGATATTCGTGCGCTTCCAAAACTTGAAGGCACTGTCCATGTGAACATGGCGCTGATAATTAAATTCATGCCCAACTACTTTTTCAACCCAGGTGAATTTCCAGAAATCCCCAAACGAGATGACCCTTGCAATGATGATTTTCTTTTTAATCAGGGCGCGACCAAAGGTCTTGGCAAAACCAAATTTCATGACTACAATATTGTATATGGAAAATACGACCTTCCCAATATCAATATTTTTAAAAAACAGATTGAATCTTTCAAAGAATTTATGATGGTATCTTTTGAGTCCATGGAAGCCCAATCAAAAGATATTGATTTTCTGCTAAATGTTGGGGAACTGTTTTCATTGGTCGCTTATGGCCAGTTAATCCTTGAAAATAAGGAAATATACGATATTAATGAAGACATTATTGAACAAATATTTGACTTCATGATTCGGGACTTTTCAAAATTTTCTTTGCAGGTTTATAGTAAAACAAATGCCACCAAGCAACAGCAAGATATTTGTTTAAAAATGATTCAAAGACCAGTCGTGGATGAAGCGCGTTACAATAGAGTTTGGGAAAACCATGTATACGCGATGAAAGGCACCTATGAAATGAATCCATGATTTAGGAATGCATAAATTATAAGGAATGCAAAAAAAAAATAAGTTCCTCATTTACGTATGTGCCAAGAACGTGTAGGGGCGAACCTTGTGTTCGCCCATCGTACATAGGAACGAAAGCGTTATTCGTTCGAGGGCGAACATAAGGTTCGCCCCTACATCGGGCTGGCACATAAGTAAATGGGGAACTTATTTTTCGAGTTTTCCTAAGAATCAATCCAAAGAATATCATTCGAAGCCCGAACCAATCGATCATTAATTGCCAGACCCAACTCATTATCATGAAGCATGTGCATCAATATAATATCGACATTTTTAGAATCAAGATTTCGTATGCATCCAAATAAATTTTTTGCAATTATATCAATATGTTCAATCGATCCAAGATTTTCAATCAATGCGCCCTTTTGTTGGAGATTGTGAAAAAAAGCGAGATGTTCTTCAACAAGCATCGCACCGACAGATTGCTGCTTGTTCAGTATTTGTTCCATATGGGCAACCATGGCAGCAAGGACATTTCTGGAATCATCTCCATTAAACAATAATAATGCTGCATTGGGGGAATAATGTTTGAACAACTGCCCGGGTGATATTTGTTTTTGTTTGCTTTCTGTTAAAAAGGATGTTCGTGTGTTTACATTGGGTAAAATGAATTTCAATTTTTCCAGCGAGATTCCACCCGGACGCAGAATACAAGGTGGCGATTGTGTTAGATCAAGAACTGTGGATTCAAGACCAATATCAGTGGGGCCACTATCAAGAATCATTGAGATTCTTCCATGAAGATCATTCCAGACATGATGGGCCTGTGTAGGACTGGGTTTCGAAAATCGGTTGGCGCTGGGAGCTGCAATAGGACACCCCGATAATGAAATGAATTTCAGCGCAATTTGATGATTTGGGACTCTCACTGCAACTGTATTTCCCCCTGATGTAACTGCATTCGGTATTTTGGGATGTTTTTCTAAAATCAGCGTGAGGGGACCCGGCCAAAAACGATTGGCCAGTTTCCATGCCATTTCAGGAATATTGATTGCAACAGTCCTCAGCGCCTCAATACTTTCAATATGCACAATGAGTGGATCGGTTGAAGGGCGATCTTTTGCTATAAAAATAGATTGCACCGCTTCCGGGTTGAATGCATCTGCACCAAGTCCATATACTGTTTCAGTTGGAAAAGCAACAAGTCGGCCTTCTTGAATTAATGTTGCAGCATTTTCAAGGATTTGGTGATCCGAAGTTTTTATTGATATGGGAAAAATTTGTGTTCTTATTTGCGGCTCCATTTATACGATTCTGTAAATATTCTGTTTGCTTATAATTTGTTCAAAACCAGATTGTATTTTTTATATACGCCATATACGCATCTATTTCTGATTGTTTTTTCTCATCTGACCAACCATAAAAATCTGATGCAATTTGTGCAACTTTTTCAGCAAGTTCAGACTGCATATAGTGCCATATCATCCATTGCGCTTCTGTTCTTCGACACAATATATCCATGATAGATGGGGCGTTTTCATATTCCAGAATATAATCAATTTCTGCTTTACAATGGGGGTATCCCTGTAGCAGAGGTTCACCGGTTTCCGGGTTCTCTTTTATCTTTTGAAGGATATTGATTCCCTGTCGTCCAAATTGTTGATGCAGATATTCCAATTGATCTGGCCAGGAAATATCATCCAGGTCATTATCCTTGAGAAGTTGATCAAAGTCGTTTCGGGCAATACCAACATTAAATGGCTGCATTGAAAAACCTTTTGTATGATGCTCTGGATTTGAAAAGCCTGGAAGATATCCTTTTTGTACAAGATAAAACAAAAGTTCTTCAGCCATGAGTCGATGTGTCGTTGATTTACCTCCGGCCATTGCGACGATCCCATCTTCTGACTCAATGATTTCATGAGACCTTGAAACATCAGATTCACTTTTGGCACCCTCGGATTTGATTAATGGTCTGATACCAGCGTAAGTGCCAATAATGTCTTTATAAGTTAGTTTTGCATGGGGAAAAAGTCTGTTCACTGTGCTAAAGAGGTAGTCACAATCTTCTTTGGTACACCAGGGCGAATCAAGATCTTTAGACTCAGGATAATATGCAGTATCAGTGGTTCCAATGACAGACACCTTTCCGCGTCTGAGAACAAAGAAAAATCGGCCATCATCAAAAGAACGTATACCAAATGCATTCCTGTTTCCAAGTCTTTCATTGGGAACAACAACATGAACCCCTTTTGTTGGGTAAATTTTTTGTTTTTCGGTACTCGTATTATTTAATAATTCATCGGTCCAAATGCCCCCGGCTGCAACAACGACTTTTCCCTTGACCTCAAAGGTTTGATCTCCCAATTCATCTTTTACAACCACACCATGAACTTTTCCTTGCGGATTTTTAATATAATCAACTACTTTTGTATAATTGGCTGCAATGGATTCAAATTTTGATTTTTCAAGGCTGTCTTTAATAATTTCAAGGGTTACACGAGAATCATCACAATTGGTATCATAGTAAAAACCCGCCATTTTCATATGCCCTAAATCCGGATCAAACTGAGTGATTGCCGGTTCAAATTCTTCAACAAATGAGGGGGTAAATATCCTGGAAGATCTATAATTTTTATGGGGTGTCATGATATTTGAAAGAGCATCATACAGCTTGATGGCAGCGACAATTTCAAGAGGGTTGTCTTTTCCTTTTTCGTAAGAACAGTATAAAAAACCAAGCGGTCTCACGAGATTCGGAAGATGATGCATTAACCAGTTTCTTTCGGTGGTAGATTCTCGTACCAATCCAAACTCAAAGCTGGAAAGATATCGCATGCCACCATGAAATAGCTTTGATGAACGTGATGATGTTCCAAATGCAAAGTCCTTTTTTTCCAAAAGACAAAAAGAAAGGTTTCTTAAGGCAGCTTCTCTAGCAATGCCTGCCCCTGTAATCCCTCCGCCGATGATGACAATATCGAATGCTTTTGAACGCGCTTTTTGGATATAATCATCGCGGCGTTTTGCATTCCAGGATGTTTGTTCCATAATATCTCCTTTTTATAGTTCTAGTTTACAGATTGAATTAACATGGTCTCCGGATTTAATAATAAATCCGGGGTGCATTCGAAATGAATTTGTGATGTTAATTCAATATCAATTTTGTCTGCTTTTGGGATTACCTGTAATGTGACATCAAACAGATCTGTTACAGGAATTAAGGAAGGGGGAAAATGGCTGATTTGAGACACTTCATGACGATGCGATCGGATGGAAAACCATATAAATACCGATAATTCTTTAGCAAGTTTTTTCAATTCTTCAAACATGGCAATATTTTCTTTATCAACCATCAGGCCATCTACAATGATGAGCTGGGGATAAAAGATATCCTGCTCAGTTAAATCAAACAGACGTTCACGAAACGTATTTGTATTGAATTGATTTTCTCCGAAAGTCATAATCATGCGATGCATTAGAATCGTATCCCAGATGTCAGAAGGTACATTGGATTGTTTTAATACACGTTCAATTCGGGTTAAAACTTCATCATACCAGAGGCATACTTTATTGATCGGTTCTTTCAGACTGACATGGAGCACACTTTTTTTCTCAAATAAGCTGTATAAGGCAATTTGAACAAGTAAGGCTGTTTTGCCAACGCCTGCACGTGCGATTACCGCACCAAATCCCCCATCGTCTTTTTTCTTTTCAATAATTGTGTTAAGAATTTTTTGCAATGTATTGGTGTTACTTTCATTCATAATATTACTCCTTGGACTTTTTTTTAGAAAGTTCCAGATCTTTTTTTAATTGTTCAGAAATTGATGCAGGCACCGGTTTATAACTATCGAATTCCATTGTGAATTGTGCCTTTCCCTGGGTTGATGAGCGTAACACTGTTGAATATCCAAACATTTCTGCAAGCGGGACGCGGGATTCAATGGAACAATAAGTTCCTTGATCCTGAGATCCGACAATCATGCCACGTCGTTGATTTAATGAACTCATAACTGCGCCTTGAAATTCGGGTGGTGTTTCTACGACCACTTTCATAACAGGTTCCAGAATAGTGGGTTTTGCGCGTTTGTATCCCTCATGAAATGCACCGATGGCAGCCGCTCTAAACGCCATTTCAGACGAGTCAACAGAATGAGAAGCACCATCATTAATTATAACATGAACACCGGTTATGGGGAACTCATAAACAGGGCTTTTATCCATACAATATTGAAAGCCTTTTTCACATGATGAAATATATTGTGTGGGAATTGACCCTCCTACGATCTTATTTGTAAACAAGAAAGGTTCTTCAATCGGTTCGATAAATCCCGCAACACGACCAAACTGACCTGCACCACCAGTTTGTTTTTTATGGGTGTAATTAAAATCTGCACGTTTTGTAATGGTTTCTCTATAAGCAACCAGTGGTTTACCAACAATAACATCCGCATTGTACTCTCGTCGAATCCGCTCGACATAAACTTCAAGATGAAGTTCTCCCATTCCAGAAATTAAGGTTTCACTTGTTTCAGTATTGCTTGTGACCTTGAATGTGGGATCCTCTTTGGTAAAACGTGTTAATGCTTTGGATACCTGTATTTCCGATTTGTTATCCTTTGCCTTGATAGACAATGAAATTACAGGATCAGGTACAAACATAGAAAGCATTGATAATTGAACTTTTTCTGATGTAAACGTGTCCCCGGATGCACAATCAATTCCAAAAAGTGCGCCAATTGATCCTGTTGTGATTTTAGAAATATCCTCCATTTGATCTGCATGCATACGAATAACGCGACCCACTTTGACTTTCTTACCTGTTCTTGAATTGTAAATGACATCACTTTTATTCAGTTCGCCTTGATATACGCGGATATATGTCAACTGGCCATAGGGACCATCTTCAAGCTTGAAAGCCAGGGCAACCATTGGTTTGTCAGGTGAACTTTCAAGAAGAATTTCACGATCATTGTTATCATAATCAATGGCATGATTTTGTATTTCTGATGGATTTGGTAATAATTGTGTGACAGCGTCCAGTAATGACTGAACCCCAACATTTTTATAAGCAGAACCTAATAGTACCGGCGTTAATTTTTTTGATAACGTTCCATTTCGAATCCCTTTGATGAGCAATTCTTCTGTTACCTGATCTTCAAGGGCTGCCTCAGTGAGATCATCAGAAAACATAGCCGCTTCATCAATAAGTGTCTCTCGATATTCCAATGCTGTTGACATCAAATCTTCTGGGATTTCTGATATTTTCTGTTTTTCACCATTATCACCTTCAAAGTAAATCGCTTTCATGGAAACAAGATCAACGACCCCTTTGAAATGTCCCTCAAGTCCAATGGGTAATTGAAGCATGACCGCATTATGTCCTAGTTTATGACTCAATTGGTCTTTAACACGCAATGGATTGGCACCATTACGATCGCATTTATTAATAAATGCAATACAGGGGACATGGTAACGTGACATTTGCTGATCAACAGTTATCGATTGAGATTGTACGCCGCCCACAGCACATAAGACCAGAATGCCGCCATCCAAAACGCGCAGGGCACGTTCAACTTCAATGGTAAAGTCCACATGGCCGGGGGTATCAATTATATTAATGGAATATTGATTCCACTTACAATAAGTTGCCGCTGATGTAATGGTTATTCCGCGCTCTTTTTCAAGCTCCATAAAATCCATTGTTGCGCCAACGCCATCTTTTCCTTTGACGTCATGTATGGTGTGAATTCGTTTTGTATAAAACAATATACGTTCAGTTAACGTCGTTTTTCCAGCATCAATGTGTGCACTGATGCCAATATTTCTTAGTTTATTAATGTTGTCTTTCATTGTTTTTCTTTATAGTTGGTTTGTTTGCTGGCTTTTCCAACGTCAGGTTGAAAAGGCGCTTTGTAGATAAACTTAGCAGAAAAGTCAAGTTTTTTCTTAGGAAATCTCGAAAAATAAGTTCTTCATTTACTTATTGACTTATTTACGATCTTATTGACAAAATAAAATTCTTTTAGTAATAAAATTAAGTTTATACAACAGGTTTTCATTCAATGATTTGAATGTAATTAATTATGGATGCATCCCAAAAGACCCACTTATTGGAAATGCAACCATTAAACAGAGCCGGCAATAAAGACAAATGCTGGCGAAAAATTAGGAGGTAACCTTATGGGAAAAGGTGATAAACGCACAAAGCGCGGTAAAATTTTCAAACAATCCAATGGAAATTGCCGCCAAAAAGGCAAAAAGAAAAAGAACAAAGAAACAAGCGCTTAGTTTCAATGAACCTGCATTTGATTGTTTCAAATGCAGGTTTTATGCATCATCAAACGATCCCAATGTTCCAAAGAAAAGGACATGCATGATGAAAAAACGCCTACATAGTATTTTCTACGTATTGCTAATATTATTCTTTATACCCTTATTTACTGATTCCTGTAACACAAAGGATGAAAAAATTCGAATAGCGCTGGTCGGTCCGATGTCTGGAAAAAATGCAATAATGGGGCAATCCATTATAGAAGGGGTACGATTATTCATGGATAGTGTAGGCGACACTGATGAACCTTTACCAGAAATTGTAATCGATATTTTTGATGATCAAAACAATGCCAAAAAAGCGGCTGAAGTCGCACAAACAATCGCACGAAACCAGTCACATGTTGCTGTGATTGGTCATTTTTATAGTTCTTGTTCTATTAGTGCAGGCAGAATCTATAAAGAATTCGGTATTCCCGCAATTACGCCCACATCAACCAATGTCAAGGTCACCAAAGACAATCCCTGGTATTTTAGAACAATTTTTAACGATAACCTTCAAAGCCGATTTCTGGCAATTTATGCACGAGAAGTGTTTCATACTAAAAATGCAAGTGTTATTCATGAAGATTTGGAATATGGGCAGAATCTGGCAGAGGTTTTTATTCAAAAAGCGCGAGAAATTGGTATTCGGATCAATAATATCTGGTCATATGAAGTTAACTCGGATAATATTGATAAACGCCTGAAGGCAATTGTTAATGATCTGTCACGAAAAAAAAATGTAGGTTTGATTTTTTTAGCAGGTCATGGTGCTGAAGGCAGTAAAATTATTAAGATGCTGAAGGATCGTAAAATCAATCATACCTTTATCATGCCTGATTCTTTTGCATCTACAGCATTTCAAAGTATTTTTGAACAATACCCCAAGGAACAAGAATCTCCTGGCTTTTATACCAATGGTTTATATGTCACCACACCTTTGATAATGGACACTGCAAATGAAAAAGGGCAGCAATTTGTGAACGATTTTATTGATGCCTATCATCATCATCCTGGCTGGCATTCTGCATTTGCTTATGACACCGCAATGATGCTTTATCATGCAATTAAACAAAGCGGTATAAAAGGCAATAAAAAAAAACTGTTCGATGAAAGAATTGCTCTAAGGGATTCCTTAAAAAAAATTAACAGCCCGGATATCGCAATTGAGGGCGTCACTGGATTTAATTATTTCAATGAACATGGTGATGCTCAAAAACCGGTTTCAATTGGGATCTATAAAAATAAAAATATTGTTTCTTCTCTGACACAACTTCAAATTGTTAATAATATTATGGATATTGATAATGTAGAAACCGAATTGAGACGAAAGAGGCTTCTATATATTGATAATCAATACATGTATCTGACCAAAGTGGTTTATACAGGTGTAAAACTTTTAAAAATTGATCAATTAGATATAGATACCATGACAGCGAATTTGGAATTTTATCTATGGTTCCGGTTTCAAGGGGATTTTTCATCAAAGGAGTTTAATTTTACAAATGCGGTTGGAGATCTTTCTGTTGAAGGTCCTGTTGAGCGAAAGAATCGGAATGATATCCAACACCATTTGTATAAAATATCAGGTACGTTTCATCTGGACCCATTTGAGGATTCCCCGCCTTTTGGACGCCATATTGTGGGATTTGAATTTCGTCATAAAAAGCTGAGCCGGAATAACTTAATTTTTGTTGTCGATGTCTTGGGCATGGGTGACGAACTTACAATGTCATCAAAAAATGTATCCAAAATAAAACATATCCTGATGCCATCATCTAAATGGTGTCTGGATCGTTTTCTTTGTTATCAGGATACATCTGAGGTCAGTACATTGGGAATTCCTGAATATCTCAATTTAAAAGATGGCAAAGTCAAATATTCACGTTTTAATTTTGGTGTTCAGATAAAAAAAAGTCAGTTTAATTTTCGGGAAGTATTTTCGCGCAGCATCGATCAATATGTTATTATTTTTTGCATACTTTTTTTAAGTCTTTCCCATTTCTTAATTTCAAAAGAATTCTTTTTACATTTAAAGAATACTGTATGGTCTGCTCAGATATTGTCCTTTTTAATACTGCTTAAGTGCTGTGAGCTCATACTGTTAGACTGGCTGTTTGTTCAAACCACGTTGGAAAAGCTTGTTCTTGTTAAAACTATTTTTGATGTTCTCTGGTGGTTGATTCCAGCCATATGTATAAACATGGCAGTGAATCGATTTGTTTGGATTCCTTTGGAAGAAAAAGCGGGACGCAAAATTCCAAGTGTCGCCCGACGTTTTGTCGATACACTTGTAATTATTCTGGCTATTTTTGGTATTGTCGCATACGTTTTTGGTGAAAAAGTGACCGGACTACTGGCAACATCCAGTGTCGCAGCCATGATTATCGGTCTGGGTGTTCAAATGAATCTGTCAAATATCTTTTCGGGAATTGCACTCAATCTCGAACGTCCTTTTCGTCCGGATGACTGGGTCAGGATTGGTGATTCGGATGAAGGAAAAGTTTTAGATGTCAGTTGGCGCGCCACACGAATTCAAACCAGAGATACTGCGATTATTCATATTCCCAATGGCCTTGTGAGTGAATCCATTATTAAAAATTTCAGTTTTCCCAACAAAGATATTGAACAGTTTATTGACCTGGATATTGATACCCGATATCCGCCTGCACGTGTTCAAAAAATAATTATTGATGCCCTTCTGTCAGTAGAGGAAATCTTACAACATCCAAGACCATTTACAAGATTGAAAGGGATCACTGATTGGTCAGTCATCTATGGGGTATATTACTATCTGGATAATTATGCAAAAAAACTGGCGGTTGCAGAAGCAGTCTGGAAACGTGTGCGGGCCCATTTAAAAAGAGCGGGCATTACCAAAGCGATCAAAAGAGAACTGATTTATCTGGCTGATGATAAAGAGCGTCTATCAGAGAATCAACTCGAACCCTTGAATCTCATAAAAGATATTGATGTTTTTAAGCCCTTTTCTGAAGAAGCCAAAGCCTCGATCAGCCAAAGAATTCATTCATGTACTTTTCGAAGAAATGAATATATTGTTCGGAATGGGGATGAGGGAGATTCGCTATTTATTATTGTTGAAGGTGCGGTTAAAGTACAATTAAATCAGAATGATAAAGTCATTGATCTTGCAGTGTTAGGTGCGGGAAAATTCTTTGGTGAAATGGCACTGCTTACCGGTGAAACTCGTAGCGCAGATGTTGTAGCGATTTCAGAAACCCATTTAATTGAAATCACACGTGATGATATTGCGCCAATTATGCAGCAAAATCCAGAATTATCAAACATGCTTGCTGAAGTTCTGGCAGACAGAAAAGAGCGAAACGAAATGATGATTGAGAATTCTGAGTCCCAAAAAATGGAAGATCAAAAAGCGCCCAGACATATTGTTGGTAAAATTATGCAATATTTTGGTATTAACCGATAGTTGTTTGATAAGGAATGCTCGATGTAGGGGCGAACTTTGTGTTCGCCCTCGAACTATAGACTTTAAGATAAAGATTTTGGCAAGTTCGAGCATTCCTTATTTCACAATCCCCTTACTTTTTATCATCTTCAAAGTCCATTGTAAGCGCAAGGTCCCCGCCTTCATCTGCTTTAATTTCCATATTTGGATATCGTTTTTGAAATACCTTGATCATGGCTGCATTCTCACGTAAGACAATCGCATTAAACCCTATATATTTATTATATTTAGCAATCCCTTCCAAAGTATCAAGTAAATATGACGCCACACCCTGTCCCTGAAAATCTTCACGAACAACAAATGCGACTTCAGCGCGATTATCTTCAGCTTCTGCATAGGTTCCGATACTTATAATTTCCTTTCGGCCTTTATTTCGTACCAGACCAATCATAGAAATATGAGAGCTGTAATCCACTGATGCCCAATGCTGTTGTGCCATCTCATGAGAAAATGTCTTTATCCGCTGGAAAAATCTAAAATAAACTGTTTCTTCTTTTAATGAGTAGAAAAAATTGCGATATGCAAATTCGTCTGATGGCAACAATGGACGGACCGCCATATTTTTGCCATTTTTAAGCTGCATGTGTGATTTGTAACCCTCAAGAAACAATAGATCCGCTTTATGCGGGGGAAGCTGATCCTTAAATATATAACGATGTTTTTTGGCTTCATCAATAAGTTCTTCTCTGAATTTTGGATGCGCAATTTGTGCAAGCTCCATTACACGTTGATAGATGCCTTTTCCATAAAGTTCTGCAATACCATATTCAGTCACAACAAAATTGACATCGCCCCTCAATGTTCCGACACCAGCACCATCACCTAAATTACTGACTATTCTTGAAACAGTTCCATTTTTTGCTGTTGAAGGAAGGGCAATAATAGAAAAGCCCCCTTTGGACATGGCTGCACCCCGAATAAAATCTGCCTGATCACCAATACCGCTGTAAAATTTGAACCCAACAGAATCGGTACAGATTTGACCGGTTAAATCAACTTCAAGGGCTGAACTGATTGTTACAAAATTGTCATTTCTGGCAATTACAGTTGGATCATTAACAAAATCTGAGGATCTAAAATAAAAAAGCGGATTATTATCGACAAAATCATATAGCTTTTGGGTTCCAGCACAAAGGCTTGTCACTACTTTGCCTGGAAGTAATGTCTTTTTCGAATTATTGATAACTCCCTTTTTAAAAAGCGGAACCATTTCATCAGTTACCATTTGCGTGTGAAGTCCGAGGTCTTTTTTATGAAAAAGACTTGATAAAATAGCACTGGGAAGGCTTCCAAACCCGATTTGAAGGGTTGCGCCATTTTCAATCAATTCAGAAACATAAAAACCAATACGTCTGGTCACTTCCTGATCATGCATAATTGGAATAACTGTAACAATAGGCTCTTCATATGGAACGAGATAATCAATTTGATCCACATGAATAAAACTATCACCCATTGTTCGGGGCATTCTAGGATTGACCTGGGCAATAATCATTTTAGCGTATTTAATTGCAGGGTATGTAACATCAACCGAGATTCCCAGACTGCAAAAACCATAACGACATGGCGGACTAACCTGAACCAGAGCAACATCAAGTCCGATATGATTATTTCTAAAGAGTTTGGGAATTTCTGAAAGATAGGCTGGAACGTAATCAATTTTACCATCAAAAGCCGCCTGTCTCATGCGTGCGCTGACAAAAAAGAGTTTAATAAAAAAACGACGCATAATATCTGGATCATCAACATATTGCGCTAATGTTGATGATAACATCTGATAAATCAAGATATCGTACATACTTTTGTCATTAACAAGGCTTCGGATCAAATGCTGCGGTTCACCCGAACCTGTTCCCAAAAATACCCGGCTGCCACGTTTTATTTGCGAAATGGCTTGTTCACCTGTTTTGATTTTATGGCTACTGCCTTTAATTTCGAGGTGAAATGGGCCCTTTTGTTCATTTTGATTTGTTGACATATTTGTTTTTCCCATATCTTGCCCTTTGGGTGACTCAATATCTTTAATTGTCATTGCTTGTACTGTCATTATAGTCTCCTTCAAATTCAAAAAGGTTTTATTTCGATAGAATTTTCAATCATTCCTTGAACATTAAATGTCGTCTAAAAACAACAAATAGTCAAGAAACATCTACAATATTGACAAAGGCACCTTCACGCTAAAAGAGAATACAACACCAGAAACCTTTGTAGATACAACCTGTCCGGAATATGGCGTAAAAAAACTGCTGTCTGGATTCCAGGAATTAAGCATCTTACTGCTCTCAATTTGTTTATTTTTGGAGACAAAATAACCAAGCCCTTGCGAGATTACCCATCGGTTGGGCCATTGCCACTCAAATCCTGCTCCTAAATAAACCATTTCGGGCAAATGCATCATATTCATATGAGAATCAGAAACAGATTGGGGATGATACGAAATTCCATTACGAAATTTAAAGCTCTCTTTTAATTGCCATTCAATACCTAAATGATATGATAGCGTATCTTTCATTTGATTCGGATACGTAATTACTTTTCCAGTAGATTGATCCAGTGCATCCAGTAACAAAATCAAAGGATTGTCCTTGTTGTGAAACACAAGCTTATATGAATCCTGGCGGGACCATCGTGTCCATTGAATATCAAACATGATGCGCATATGATCTAATAAGGAAAATTGAGCGCCAGCCTGTAAGGAATCCGGCCAGTCAAAATGTTCCAACTCGACAGTATTGGAACTTTGTTGATGGTAGATTTTTTCAAGGCCTGATGATTCAAGGCGGGGAAAATAGGGGTGATCTCTGAAATATTGGGTTAAAGCCATGAATTCGTCGGTAAAACGAATGTTCATTTGCCCTTTTGGGTGTGTCGCAACAGCACTGCGATACACGAGGCCAAATGATAGACATTGGGTTGGTTTCCAAATAAATCCCAGATTAAAAGATAACGCCATGTCATCACGCAATTCAAACTGCATATCTGCCAGACCATCAAATGGCCCAACATCAGGTACTTTTGGCAAAAACGCACTTTGAGCAAATTGTTCATTCAGTATTCGAAGTCTATAGTTGTGTCCCCATGCAGTTTGACCAAAACCCAGGGAAAAGCCCATTGATAAAGAATCATTCCATTGATACGCTATCGTTGGAGCGGCGTACACAATGTGTTGTTGATAATATTGCTGTGTTTGATATTGGGATGGATCATCAGGTGAGAATTGAAATCCTTGAAAAAAAGGCATATAGGATCCAATTGCCATGATCCATCTTGATTTTGGTGGCCGGTATGTCATTCCTGATGGCAATGGTAAAAGCAACATATCACCCTGAGCATCACCATAAAATGGATAATACATTGAAATATTTCCGCTGCCTGATTGTTGATTTGTGATCGGATCTTGAGATGAATTTAAACGTAAAATCTCAAATGAAGGCACTGGTGAAAAACTATTTTTTCGAATAAGTGTTTTCATGTTCAGGCTTTGATGATAAACAAACCCTTCCCTGGACTGAGACAAACCTGCGGGATTATGATAAATGGACATCAAGCCGGCAGGATTTGAAGTGACTGCCCCTGCCAGTCCGATTGATTGGGTGCTGATACCATTAAAGGCGTGAGCTGAAATTGGAAAAAAACAAAATAATGGAATCAGTATTTTTAATACAAAACGTTTCATCAGTGACTACCATCCAAATTTATACTGATGTCTGGTAAAAAGTTCTGTGCAAACATCTACAGCCCTTTTATCATATAACACACCCTTTTGTGAATTGATTTCTTTTAAAGCCAGATCAATACCCTGTGAAGGGCGATAAGGACGATGAGAACTCATGGCTTCCATGACATCAGCAACAGCAAGAACCCTGGATTCCAACAATATTTCGTTTTCTGTCAGGCCATTGGGATAGCCTGAACCATCTAATCGTTCATGATGTTCCAGGACAATTCGTGCCAGGGGCCAGGGAGATTGTATGCTTTCTAAAATACTGCTGCCAATTTCTGGATGAATTTTTAATACATCAAATTCCATTGACAATAGTTTTCCTGGCCGGTTTAAAATCGCTTCGGGTACGCGCAATTTTCCGATATCATGAAGCAGGCCTGAATATTTAATGGCCATTTTTTGTTCAGAATCCAGCCCCATTCGCATGGCAATCTCGGTTGCTAAATCCGAGACACGTTGTTGATGTCCTGCGGTATATGGATCACGACTTTCAACTGTCTGAACAATTGCGCGAATGGTTGCAATCATCAGGTTTTGTAAACGTTCATTTTCAAGCAACATGGCATCGTTTAACTGTTCATGCTTTTGAACCAGTCGCTCTCTGGATTGTCTGAGTTGAATATAATTGTCCATTCGGGCGCGCAATTCTTGTGCATGATGCGCATATTTCATGTAATCCGCAGCTCCTGCTTTAAATGCTTTTAGCGTGTCAGATTCATCAAAAATTTCTGAAACAAATAAAACAGGGATATCAGTTGTTATTTTATTTTTTGTCAATTGTGCGCAGGCAGCAATACCATCTGCTTTGTTCCTGTTGATACTGATTATAATAATATCCGGTTTTTTTTGCACTGCTGTATTTACAATTAAATCGGCATGATTCATACAAAAAAGTTGATAGTCTTTTTCAAGAGAGCGCTTTAGTTGATCCATTGTATGGGGTAAATCACAGCAAATGATAACATATTTTTTTATTTCAGACATAATTTTCTACCAATCGTAATTATATTGTTTGTTCATAATAAGGGACATACAAATATCAACAATTTTCGCATCAAATAATATATTCATATTCTTTACAAGTTCACCTTCAGTTGTATCAATACCAAGCGCAGGACGATAGGGACGATGTGAAGTCATTGCTTCTGCGACATCGGCGACGCATAAGATTTTTGATTCCAGGTGAATGTCATCACCCTTTAAACCTTGTGGATAACCAGAGCCATCCAGTTTTTCATGATGTTGAAGAATAAATTCTGCGACAGGCCAGGGAAAAGGAATATGCTTAACAAGGTCATATCCTACCTGCGGATGTATACGAATGAGTTCATATTCAGATTTTAATAATGGTCCGGGTCGGGATAAAATGGTATCAGGAATACGAATCTTTCCAATATCATGAAGCAGTCCAGCAATTCGAATGGATTCTATTTGATCTTCAGAGAGTTTCATTTCTCTGGCAATATCTGATGCCAATTTTGCCACACGCTGCTGATGTCCTGCAGTGGAGGGGTCATTGTTTTCGAACATTTGAGACATGGCTTTGATTGCCGCACCCAACATATCCTTGATATCTGTATTTTTTTGTTTAACCTGATGTTCCAGTTTAATATTGGTCTGTTTGAGGTTTTCATTGGTAGTACAAAAATTCAAGTGATGCTTCACACGCATCTGGATTTCTGGCACATGAAAGGGTTTGGTGATATAGTCCACAGCGCCCTGTTCAAACCCCTGTGCAATATCAGCTTCATCCCCTTTACCAGTGATAAAAATAATGGGAATATGGTTTGTTAAAGCATTGGATTTTAATTTCCTGCAAATTTCAAATCCATCCATAAATGGCATCATAATATCCAGTAAGATTAAATCTGGCTGAATGTCGTTTGCCATTGCCAGTGCATCAGGTCCAGTTAATGCACCATGAATTTGATAATCATGTTCAAGGTAATCGGTTAAGGTTTCAACGTTTAACTGATTATCATCAATAATCAGTAAAACTGGTTTTTTTGTTTGACAGATCATTTTTGCCTTTTAAACCAGTATAGCGCCAGCATATAGGACGCGCTTCCAAAGCCGGCGATAGATCCACGACACACATCCGCGATGAGTGATGTGTGTCTAAAATATTCACGCGTATGCGGGTTACTCAGGTGTACTTCAACCACCGGAATCCGAATGGCCGCAATGGCATCGCGGACAGCTATACTGGTGTGTGTGTACGCACCTGCATTAATGATAATACCATGACATCGGTTGCCTGCCTGCTGGATGGCATCAACGAGCTCACCTTCAATATTGGACTGAAAAAAATCAAGTTCAATTGCATCTTCAAGTGCAACTTCTTGAAGTTGTTTTTCAATATCCTTAAGGGTTTGATTGCCATAAATGCCGGGTTCCCGCTGTCCAAGCATGTTGAGATTCGGGCCATTAATTACAGAAATTTTCACGATTTTTCTCCATATAATTGTCGTTGGTTCAGTAAAAAAGCATCTGCAAGAACAATCGCAGTCATCGCCTCAGCAACCGGACAAATACGACTGCAAATGCAAGGGTCATGCCTACCTTTTATCGAAATGGTTTCTGGATTATTGTCATTATCAATAGTGGGTTGAGAACTGGATATTGATGGCGTGGGCTTAATCGCCAATTGCATGACAATATTGTCCCCATTGGAAATACCTCCCAGAATACCGCCGGCATTATTTGTTCGAAATCCATTCGGGGTAATTGGATCATTATGCTCACTTCCTTTCATTGTTGAAGCACTAAATCCTGCGCCAAATTCAATTCCTTTAACTGCACCAATGGAGATCAGACCCATCGCCAGCATGGCATCCAATTTATGAAAAACCGGTTCTCCCCAGCCAGGCGGTACATTTTTCGCTTCAATCTGAATCACCCCCCCAATGGAATCACCTTCATTGCGAACCTGATTTACCAATGCAAGCATTTCATCTGCCTTGTCAGGATCAGCACACCGCATGGGATGTGTTTTTGCAAACTCAGGGTCGATAAATTCTGAAACAACATCACCGATGGAAAGGGTGTACGCCTGAATATCAATATCCATTGTTTGAAGTAAGGACTTTGCAACTGCACCGGCTGCCACACGTGCCAGTGTTTCACGACCTGAAGATCGACCGCCTCCGGGTTGAAGTTTTAGCCCATACTTTTTAAAATAGGTGTAATCCGCATGTCCTGGACGAAACAAATGTTCAATGCTCGAATAATCTTTTGAGCGCGCATCCTGATTCATCACTACCAGTGCAATGGGTGAACCCAGTGTTTTGCCATTTGCAACACCTGAAAGTATTTGAATTTGATCTGTTTCTTTTCTTTGAGAGACCCATTTTGATGTTCCTGGTCGGCGTCGGTCGAGATCTGCTTGAATTGAATCCATATCAAGATCAATTCCAGCGGGCATACCATCAACAATAACACCTAACCCGGTGCCATGAGATTCACCAAAGGTTGATATTTGAAATATTTGTCCAAACTGGCTTGACATTGTTTTTTTTTCTCCTTCAATTGTTTTAACTTGATGTTAAACTGTTCATTCTTTACAGAAAAATTTTATATCTATATATATTTTCGCATAGGTCTATAAGTTTTGTTTTTTTTCAATAACCGATAGTATAATTACGTCCGAGGACGAATGGGGCGCATTTCAAAAAAGGGGGCATTTTCTTAGCCCTGAAAGGGCTGCACATACCAGCCCAGGGCAACGCCCTGGGTAATACATTACAATGATTTGAGCCCTGAAAGGGCGACACATATAAGAACAATAATTAATGATAGCTCATTTATGTAACGCCCTTACAGGGCTTAAGATTTTTTTTAATAGTTTCCCAGGGCGTTGCCCTGGGCTGGTATGTGCAGCCCTTTCAGGGCTAAAAAAATGCCCCCTTTTTTGAAATGCGCCCGGACGAATGTAGGGGCTAAAGCCGGCTTTAGCCCAACGCTGTTCTTGGGGTTGCCGAAATCGAGCATTCCTTGTATGAAATTCACTTCCCCTAAATTGTACATACGCCCTTAAACACATTGGTTTCGGACATAGGCGCGTTTCCGGTTTTTTGTCGAAGGGCAAACACAAGGTTTGCCCCTACATTCGTTCTTAAACATATGTATATTCTCGGCTATTGAAAAATACCAAACTTATGGACCTATGCGAAATGAAGGATGCTTTTTTGATTTGAGTCCCAAATCTAAAGATTCAGGACTCCATTTAATTCCAAATTACATACTAAAACCAAATTCAGCAAAATCCATTTGGTCTTCAATGGGCATGATGTTTTTGAAAATGCCGCGCATATCTTCAGGCAGTTGATCTTCAAACTGTTTGAAATCTTTTATAAATTCACTTACAAGGCGATTGGCACGCAGTTCATATTCACCGATATTGTCAGTATGATTTCTTGGATTGAGCAATTCAATGGGAATTCCTGGGCATGAAGTGGGGATACGATAACGAAAGACCGGGTCGGTTTCATATTCAATATCATCTAAATGACCTTCGATTACAGATTCGATTGCTGCGCGAGTATATTCAATTGGAAAACGTTCGCTTTCATCATATTTTTTGCCGCTCCATCCTGTGTTGATCAACCAACAGTTGACATCATGATCTTTAATTTTTTGTCGCAAACGTTCAGCATAAATATGCGGCGGAAATGTCAGGGAGGAATCCCCAAAACACACATTGAATGATGGTGTAACTGCGCCTGATGATGTTTTAATAAACTCAGTTGTAAAACTGGACAAAAATCCAAACATTGCCTGTTCAGGTGATAATTTGGCTAATGGCGGTAACACGCCAAAAGCATCACAGGTTAATAAGAACAGATGTTTGGGATGAGGATACATCTTGTTTGGAATTGAATTGGGTAATTTTTTACTCGCAAAACTGGCACGGGTATTGGTGGTCAGATCGCCATCGGAAAAATCAATGTCTCGTGAGTCAAGGTCAATGGTGACATTTTCCAGAATTGTTCCAAATCTTTTAATGCATTGCCCAATTTCATTACCATTTGTATCGTCAAATCCATGAACTTTAGCGTAGATTCCATTTTCAAAGTTAAAAATGCCTTCATTGTTCCATCCATGCGCATGATCACCGATGAATTGGGTTTGAGAATCAATACTTAAGGTTGTTTTTCCAGAACCTTCTCTTCCTAAAAATAAAGACACATCACCCTTTGAAGAAAGATTTGCCGAACATCGCATGGGAAAAACATCATCAGGGATTAAGTAGTTAATCATGGTAAATACAGCCTGACGAATATTACCGGCATAACAACTTCCACAAATAATAACCACTTTATGCGTCATATTCACAATAACCGCTGTGCTGGAATTGGTGCCATCAACATCAGGAATCGACTGAAAGCCAGGAACATGAACGACAGTAAAGGCTGGCTCAAAAGCTTCAGGATTCTTTTGATTATAAATAGGCGCAAACATATTTCGGGCATACAAACTGTGCCATGCTGTTTCTGTTACAATTCTAATGGGAACTTTATAGTCTGTATTATCACATACATAACAATTTTGAACATAGGCAATTTTGTCCTGCATGTATGACAATAATCTTGTAAGAAATGAGCCATAATTATTTAATTCCAACTCATTAATACGTGGCCCCCAGCAGACTTTCTTTTCACTGATCTGATCTTTAACAATAAAACGATCTTTATGAGATCTTTCTTGAGCATGACCGGTTCGAATAACAATGGAACCGCCATGCGTAATCTGCCCTTCTCGATTTTGGATAATATCCTCATAAAGCAATGCTTTGGGATAATTACGCTTTATCTGTCTCAGGTTTTCTTTACCCATTGTTACAAAATCAAGCGCACCATTTTTGAATTTGAGCATTTCAATCTCCTTATATATTGATAACTGGTAGCGTTAAAAAAACAAAACGCTCCCATGATTGGTTTAATTCATTAAACATATCCACCGCTTATCAGAGCATGCAAAACCATTTTCTGCATCATGATATCCCTTGCAGATGATGGTTTATCAAGTTGCAGACGCTGCAAATAAGGTTTGGCAGCTTTTGGAATGGATAATATTGTCATGGCCTTGCCTAATTTAGCTGCTTTTGATCCCAAACTATCATTCATCATGCTTTTTAATTCATTCAGCGCTTTTCCCAGAACCAGTTCTTCATTTGTCAGATCTGTGCCAAATGGATATTGAACAAACATTCCTTGTTCTTTATATGGTGTAATATCATCGGCGATTCGTTGTGGTGTGTTTTTCTTAAAAAAATCAGGTAAGATATAATCATGGGGGAGTTTACCCGCATTTTTAGCTGTTTGGATTAAATCCTCTTGAAAACGTGAATCCGCTATTTTGATCAGTTCGATAATAATATCTTTGTCAGTACGTCCGCGCAGATCTGCAATGCCATATTCTGTAACAACAATATCGCGCAAATGTCTTGGAATGGTGCAATGGGCATAATTCCAGACAATGTTGGAAGTTGCCTCACCGCCTTTATTTCGCGTGGAGCGAAGCATTAAAATGGATCGGCCATCAGGGAGCGCATGGGCCATTGATACAAAGTTGTATTGTCCTCCAACGCCACTAACAACCTGTCCATTTGAAAGGCCGTCGGAAACAATTGCCCCAGAAAGTGTACACATGAGCGCAGCATTGGCAAAACGACCATGCTTGCGTTGCAGCATTTTTAAATCATAACTGGCCCAATGATTCCCATACAAATGATTCACATTTAATACACTGGTCATATGAATCATGCGTCGTTGATCTTCGGTCATATTCTTGAGTGCTTCATAGAACTGCGTGGGTCCAAGAAAGAATGCGGCATGCAAAATAATGGGTTTTTTCAAATTTTTTCCCAGGCATTTATCCATAACCTGTTGAAGGTTTTGTTGGTCTGAAAGATCTCCTGGGATTTCTATATTTTCGCCCTGGATACAGCCATCTTTGAATGAGAGATCGTCTTTTATTACACCATATTCCTGTAAAAAATTAAAATCTTTCTCAGAAATATTTTTGTCTACAGCCTTTTCTTCAATCAAGGCTTCCAGTGTCGCTGGTGAAATTTTTTCTGTAATTCTCTTTTCATTAACCAGTTTCTGGATAGGTACACTGTTATAGGTTTTTCGTTTAACGACTCCGGCTTTAATCAATTCAAGATAGCCATCGACAAGCATTTCAGTTGACCCTAAAAGACCTTCTTCAAATGTATCTGTTCCGCCAAACTCATCAATGAGATGTCCATACCGGGCAAGGATGCGCGATTCGGCAACCAGGCGATTGTATAAATCATTATGCTTTTGACGCATGGTCAAACCATAAACAATGCCATCACCTAAAGAGCCAATACCAATCTGAAGTGTTCCCCCATCTTTTATAAGCGTACTGGCATTCAGTCCAATCATGTAATCCGCATTGCCCATTGACATTTTTGGCGCACCAAATAATTGGGTATAGTAATTGGGGTTGTCAATAATCATATCAAAGCTATCTGCTTCAACCTCAGCATCACCATACATGAATGGCAAATTGTCATTGACCTGACCGATAATGGCGTATTTTCTGCCCTCTTTTTTAGCTTTTTCTTTCAGCATGATATTAACATCAAGGGCAGTATCAGGGTTACAACTCAAACTATAGAACGTTTTACCTGCCTCTGATCTTTTAGAAACGATTTGCGCTGCTGCATTCAAGCCAGCATTAACAACATCTCTTGCAATATGCGTATAATTGGAGCTGATATAGTTTTGCTGGGCATGTGGAATTCCAATATAGCTTCCGGGCTTAATAAACAGTTCGGTGAGTGTGACATTATGTGGTAATTTTTTGCCTCTCAAATCACTGACATATTCAAGATCAGCGTAATCACCAAAAACTCTCTCGACAAAGGGTTCAAGATAACGTCTTTCCAGTTCGCTTTTCCAAACTGGTTTTTCAAGAGACAGTGCTGTCAAAATGGTCAGTTCAATGCGTGAATCCTTTTTAGCGCGTCTATAAAGGGCATTGGTCAGTTCATTGGGTTTGCCTAAACCAAGGGGCATACCAAATACAACTTTTTTTCCGACCTTGTTTAAAATTTCATCAGCACACTTTTCAACATCATCAAAAAATTCAGTGTTTTTTTTCTCCATACGTGGACCTCATCTCTTTTTTTGGGTTAATAAATATTAAAATTGTTTTTTATATGTTGAGCTTAAATATATTCTTTTTTTTGGGAATGCACCCCAGTCTCATTATTTTGTTTGAATTGTTTGCCCAATCAAATCATTAACTTTTTCCAATGCATCATGAAGGGTATAGGTGTACATAGACATTTGCTCCCATTCATCAGATTGAAACAGAGACGCCATTTGTTCAATGAGCTGTGTTATAATAACTGCACCAACAGCCTCTGATTCTTCTTTGATCGTATGCATAATTTTTTGAATCATATCTTTATTTTTTTGAACAATTGCTGCATGAAGTCGATCAATATATTTTGGTGATTTAGATTGATAACGTTTAATGATATTGTCATACAATGAATTATCGTCTTCAACCTGCTTTAATAATACATCAGGGTTGAAAATATCACGATCTTGCAAATCTTTGATACTTTTGTAAGTATTTTCGCATTTATTAGAGACAATATAGGTTTCAATTTTTTCAAATAATTTTTGTCGATGCATGGGTTTCAACAAGAAATCATTCATACCTGCTTTAAGCAGTGCTTCAGTGTTCTGTCCAAATTCGGTGGATGTTGCAGTCATAGCAATAACAGGAACATCATGGTTCATGACTGTGGACTCTGGATCCCTGATCACTTTGATGGCTTCAAAGCCATCCATTTCAGGCATATTGAGATCCATCAGTACAACGCCATAATTTTTAACTTTTAATTTTTCAATGGCTTCCTGACCATTGACCGCAAGGTCAACCTGATAGCCCTTTTTTTCCAACATTTTTAATGCAACTTTTCTACTGGTAATATTGTCTTCAACCAACAAAATACCTGAGGATTTAACGCTCGTTCTATATTGACTGTCTGTAATGTCCTGGATATCATTGTTTTCAATTTTATGTTTTGCTTGGACCACTTCACCTGAGAAAGGTAATGAAATATGAAATGCGGTTCCTTTGCCGACATTACTTTCAACCCAAATCTCACCATTGTGGGCATTAACAATCTTTTTGGCAATTGCCAGGCCAAGCCCTGTGCTTTTTTCGCCGGCTGTACTTTGAACACTTGTTCGCTGAAAAGGGGCGAACAGGTTTTTTAATTCATTTTCAGGAATGCCCTGTCCACTATCTATTACTGATATTTGAACATGGTCATCCATCTTTTTAAGGAGAACCTGTATGGACCCACCTGAATGCGTATACTTAATGGCATTGCTGATCAGGTTGTTCATGACTTGTTGCATTTTTGATCGGTCCAGAGAAATCATTGGAAGTGCGTCGATATCAGTATATTTAAATATTAAAGAAATTTGTTTTTTGACCGCAAAATTATGATTAAACTGTACATTATTTTTGAGCAGGTTGAAAATATCAGTATTTTCCTGGTTCAGTGTCAATTTTCCAGACTCAATATGGGCAATATCTAAAAAGTCATTGACCAGGTTGAGCATGAATTCACTGGCATTTTTGATGGTACTGATCATATCTTTTTGTTCGTCATTTAAAGGCCCAAGATCTTCATCAATAAGAAGGTCGCTGGAATTAAAAATAGCACCCATTGGATTTCTCAGGTCATGGGCAGCCATGCCCAAAAAATAATTTTTTTGTTCATTGAGTCGGGCGAGTTCAATGTTTTTTTGTTCAAGCTCGCGCTGGGTCATAACAAGTTCACGATTGACTTGTTCTAATTCAGTATTTTTCTGGATTGCATTTTCATAAGTTGAAAACAACAGATCCACAATTTGCATCCGACTGGATGTAATAAAATGTTTTCTTCCAGCAAAAACGATTTCAATGCCCATTTCGGACATGCCATCAAGTCGAAGCTGTCGATTGATCAAAATATTCTGAATACGCGAAATCAAAAATTTTTCATTGTATGGCTTGGTAACGAAATTGTCTGCCCCGCACTCCAGGGCTTCAATAACATCGTGGGGATCAGAAAGCGAGGTCAATAAAATAACAGGAATATTTTTTAACTGCTCATTTGTTTTTATTTGCCGGCATAATTCATAGCCATCCATTTCTGGCATAATAATATCGCTGATAACAAGGGTGTAAGGATGTTCCATTAACAAATCAAGGCCGGCTTTGCCATTATTGGCAATCTTTGTTTCATAATTATGTTTTTCAAGACTGTCCTGAAGGCGAAGCGCCTGGGTCAGACTGTCTTCAATAATAAGAATACGAACATTGTCCATGATCCTATCCTATCCTATCCAATAGTTTAATCGACTCACCATGTTTTCTGGTGATAGAATATATTTTGCTCCATTTAAGCGAACCGCTTCTCCAGGCATGCCAAAGACTGTTGATGTTTCTTTATCCTGGGCAATGGTAATTGCATTGTTTTCATGCATTTCTTTTAGCTCTTGCGCACCATCTTTACCCATTCCAGTTAATAAAATTCCAATGGCTTTATTACCAAAAGATTTATTGACAGATCGAAACAAAAAAGAGACCGATGGCCGGATGCTATGTTCTGGCGGATCATCACTAAAAAAAACTGTTTTGTTTGATCGAACCCCCATATGCATGTTATCAGGTGCAAAATAGACGTTTTTCGGAAGCAATAATCGATTTTCCTGAGCAATATGAACTGAAAAAGGGGTTGTTTTTTCCAACCAATCTACAAGACCACTAATAAAACCGGATGTAATATGCTGTACGACAACAATGGGTACGCTTATACCTGGAGATAGTTTTGATAAAATGCTCTGTAAAACAGGTGGGCCACCGGTTGATGCACCAATGGCTAAAATTTCAAAATTTGATTTTTTGATATGTTCTGTTTGTTTAAGATTATCTTTCTTGTTATTGTTGAGTTTTCTGGCGAGTTGGGGCCGCCTTCGGATCACTTTCACTTCAGACATGAGCTTGATGGTATTAATCATATCGTTGATATCTTCACGATATTTGTAAGAACCAATGCCTTCAGGTTTTCGAATCCCTGCAACAGCACCGACCTTCATGGCCTTGAAGGTTGATTCAACTTCTTCAGGAATCCAGGCGGCGCTAACAATCACAATGGGCACAGGATCCTCCTCCATAATTCTGCGGGTCGCTTCATAGCCATCCATGTTCGGCATTTGAATATCCATTGTCACCACATCGGGCCGGGTCGTTTTGACTTTATTTATTGCTTCCTGGCCATCGCGTGCTTCACCGACTACCTCAAAATTACCATCCATAATAAAGATTTCTTTAAGATATTCCCGAATGGTCAATGAATCATCGACGATTAAGACTCGTATCATGAATTACCTGTCTATTGTTTTTTTTCAGTTTTATTTTTTACGCACTAAAAAGTATTATACATTGTTATGATTGGTAATACAAATTGTATTTAAATTTAATACAGACTTTTTAAAAATGTGCTGGCTTCCGGCGGTACTGATGTTAGATTGACACGAAATGATGGCTGATCCAAATCATGAATTTCTTCAACAACCTTACCATATAGTTCAGTGGTTATTTCTTTCTGATTGTCATCAGTCAAGGTAATTTTAATATTGGATAATCGCTCCGCTTTCACTTCAGATTGAATCGTCAGTTCCAGTTCAGATATTTGAATAATATCGCCTTGATGTTTCTCAACACCCGCATGTTTGCCCTCCAAAATTGTAAATGCAATACCAACCGGTTGTTCAAGTGCTACAAGCGCCACCTTTTTCTTTTCAGGAAGATATGCATTGAATTCACCTCCAATGCCGCCAAGCTCATAAATTGTAATGGGTTGTTTTACCCCTTTGGGCATGACCTGAAACTGATCATCAATGCGGAGTTGTCCATCACAGTCATCTCGAGTACTTTCGGAAATCAAAATTTGACCGCCAACTGTGTAAGATTCGATTCTGGATGTCAGGTTCACATTACTTCCAATCACCCCATATTTAGAACGTTTTTCAGAGCCAATATTCCCAACAACAACTTCACCAGTGTTGATACCGATGCCCATGCTCACTTCAGGATACCCATGCTCTTTATTTTTTTTATTGACTTCTGTCATTGACCGCTGCATCTCAATGGCACATGCCACTGCACGTTTGGTATCATCTTCTTTCAAAATAGGCGCACCAAATATGACAAGGATGGCATCCCCAATAAATTCATCAATGGTCCCTTCGTATTTTAATATAATATCGGTCATGGATTTCAGGTAAATATTGATAATGGTCAACACATCTTCAGGTGGAAGGCGTTCTCCAATAGATGTAAACCCGCGTAAGTCAGACATCATAATGGTCACTTTGCGTTTTTCTCCGCCCAATTCCAGGCCTTCAGGTGTGTCCAGAATGCTTTCAACAATGTCGTCAGACAGATATCGTCCAAAGGTTTTTTTTATAAATTGATTTCGTATTTCAAGCTCGGCACTCTGCTCAGCGACGCGGCGATAGGCGGCATCACGTTGCAACATATTGATATAAGCTTGAGAATGATAGCGAATGCGTGCAATTAATTCGATACGATCCGGGGGTTTGACCATGTAATCATTGGCACCAAATGCAAAAGCATCTGCTTTAACTTTCGCATCTTCCTGGCCAGAAAGTACAATGAGAGGGGTTTGACTTGAAAAGGTATTCATCCGGTAATATTTGACCATCTGAAGCCCATCGACATCCGGCATGGTCAAATCCTGAAGAATCACTGTGGGTGATACATGATTGGCCATATGAATCGCTTTTCGTGCATCTTGACAATAATGAAAGATAATATCCTCTTCATTATTTAGCATCGATCCAATCATTTTTCCAATAAATGGCTGATCGTCTATCAATAGCACTGTTATTCGAGCATTAGACAGATCTAAATCAGCATCAAACGAAAATTGGGTTTCTTTATTCATGGGGTACTCTCATTTTAAGCGGTTATCTTGATTAACTGTTGCTTATTTTTCTATCTCATTTATTTTGATTTTGCAAGAATGATATCCAATTTAATGGTTCTTTTCAGTCACAATAATTTCCGCCCTGCGATTTTTTTGACGTCCTTCCTCAGTTGCATTATCTGCAATGGGTTGCGTTTCCCCAAAACAATTTATTTTGATCAAACGAGCGGGGATCTTAAAATGACGATACAGATATTGTTTTACGTTTTCTGCTCTTTTTTCTGAAAGGTTAATATTATAAATATGTGAACCAATATTATCTGTATGGCTGTTAATAAAGATTATTGGATGATTGAGCTGTTCAATCCATTGATTGATTTTTGAAAAATGTTTGTTATAGGTATCTTTAACTTGAGCACTTTTATAGTCAAATTCAATGGTCTTATGATACCTTTTCGTCTTTTTAGGAATATTTCTAACAACGCTGTCAGGCATGACAACCGCTTTGACAGGACACCCTTTTTGATCAACCTTTGTTTTAATGGGAGTACCCGGGCACTGATCTAAAATATCAATGACCCCATCCCGATCATGATCCGGCGCACAACCAAACATATTCACTTTGACATTTCGCGGGGTATTAGGACATTTGTCTATATGATCAAGAATGCCATCGGAATCTGTATCCATATAGTCCATTTTGAGTTCTTTATTTGTTTTTTGACTCATATGTGTTTTTGCCTGAACATGTGTTTTTGCCTGAACATCTGAGACAGATTTTTCTGGAACCACTTCTGATTTTTTAGGTGTTGCCTGTATTTCTTTATCTGAATGCGTTTCAATATGTTTGTCTGAGTGCGGTATTTTTTTCGTAGCATGATCTTTATGCTCAGGCGTTACAATATCCGCTTGTTTTTTTTGCGGTTCCTTTGAAAGGATCGGTTTGCTTTCAGGCGTACCAAAAGAATATGAAATACCGACAATTGCAGATAAATCATTATCCATATTTTCAAAAGAGATCATGTGACGAAGATCTCCACGAAGTGCCAGGTTTTGTGTAAGTTGATACTTTATTCCGCCGCCATAATGAAATTGAAATAGATAGTGCTGATCCGGGTCGTCCTGAAACATTTCAGCATAATCAGTATCCATGGAAATAATTCCAAATCCAGCATTAACAAAAGGTGTAAGTTTTGATTTTTTTAACAAATGATAACGACCGCTGATAAGAAAAATGTTGGTGTCAATGCTTTCTTGTAATACACACCTTTGCGTATCAATGTCAAAATAGTTTAAGTCAGGATTGCCTCGCAAATATATGAAGTCAGCGGCAAAATTTTCTGTCAACTGATAATCAACGCCAAGCCCCATTGTTATTGTATCACCAACATTGCTGTTACCTTCAAAACGATAAGCCCCCAGGTAGGGCGTTAAAGTCAACGCCTGTGACAGATTTGCTTGAATGATAATAAAAAATATGGAAGCAATACTATATTTTATAGTTAATTTTTTCATAATAAATCTCCTGTTTAAGAATGCCCTAATTTTCCATGGCTTGCTTAACTGCTTTAATGATTGTGCCTGGAATATTATCTAATGCGACCATAGCCTCAGCAGCATTTAGCTGCCAGGCCACTTTTGGCATTCCCCAAACAACACTTGTTTTTTCATCCTGAACAAAAGTCCGCCCACCTGCTTTTCGAATTTCAAGCAAGCCAGCGGCGCCATCTTTACCCATGCCTGTCATTAGAACTGCAACAACATTTTTGCATCCGGTCTCTGCCACAGACTGAAACAAAACATCCACAGATGGTCTATGGCTTGAAACAGGATCACCATCAACCAACTTTATTCTGTGTTGACCGGCATAACGATGCACTTTCATATGCTGCATGCCGCCTGGAGCGATTAAGATATGCCCTGGAATTACACGATCTCCATTTTTAGCTTCATTGACAGTCATTTGTGACAGACGATTCAGTCGCTCAGCCAATGAGGCAGTATACTCTGCCGGCATATGCTGCACAATAACAATTCCTGGACATGTCGCTGGAAATACAGGTAATATCCTTGCCAGTGCTTCAGTGCCACCGGTTGAAGAACCGATTGCAATGATAAAGTTTTTGAAACCATTTAATGAATGCATCGCAACATTAGAATGAATGATGGGGTCTCTTTTAATTCTTGAAACATTCACTGTTGCGGCCATTTTTATTTTTCGAACCAATTCAGCCATCATGAGAGGTAAACTGTCTATCAGTCCAGAATTGGGCTTTGGGACAATATCCACCGCGCCAGCTTCCAGTGCATCCATTGTTAATCGTTTATTATGATCTGTTAATGAACTCACAATGATGGTTGGTGTCGGAATAACTTGCATATAACGTTTCAAAAAAGTGATTCCATCCATTCGAGGCATGTCAACATCAAGGGTGACAACATCAGGTTTTTCAAGCACTAAAATATCTCTGGCCTGATATGGATCCCCAGCTGTTCCAATAACTTCAAGCTCAGGGTCATTAGAAAAATTTTCAGAAAGAATCTTTCGGACCAAGGCAGAATCGTCCACTATTAATATTCGGATTTTCTTTTTCATTATTTTTTACGATATATACCTGGTGCGACATATACCCAGGGAACATTTAAATTTCGCAAGGTTTCAGTTTGACTGATAAATAACCATCCTCCAGGTGTTGCATGCCGCGCAAATTCTCTGCAAATCGTCTCTTGCGTATGCATATCAAAATAAATAAAAACATTGCGGCAAAATATAATTTGAAATTTCTGTTTAAATGGATATTTGCCCATATTCAAGTTTAATCGTCTAAACAGACAAACTTTTTTCAATTCTTTGTTAATGCAGAATGTGTCTTTACTGACAGGATCAATATAGTTTAAGCGATAATTGGCAGGTATTTGATGTAAGTTATCTTTTAAATAATGACCATATTCAGCTTTTTTAAGTACCTTCTGGGAAATATCTGTGCCTAAAATGGCAACACGATCCAAAAAATATTGTTTTCCCAATATATCCGCCAGTGTCATGCATAATGAATACACTTCCTCGCCACTGGAAGATGCCGCACTCCAGACTCTTAATTTATCCAGCCTCAGATCGATACCAGGAAGAACATGGTTTTGAAGATAATCAAAATGTGCCTTTTCACGAAAAAAATAAGTATGATTTGTCGAAATGAGTGTTGCGAGTCGTAATAAAAGGCCTGAATCTTTTTCTTTTTCAATATGATCACAGATTTCATTTAAATCATGAAATTCTTTGCTTTGAATGAGTTTCCACAGTCGTTGACGTAAAAGTGATTCTTTACCTTCTTTTATGTGAATGCCCAAACGTTTGTGAATTAACATTCTTATTCGTTGGACAGCACGTTGATTTAAAAATACTTTTTCTATTTGATCAGACATTCTTGCTTGCCTATCATGATCGCTTAGGAATAATTGAAAAATAAGTTCCCCATTTACTTATGTGCCAGCCCGATGTAGGGGCGAACCTTGTGTTCGCCCTCGAACTAATAACGATTTCATTCCTATGTACGATGGGCGAACACAAGGTTCGCCCCTACACGTCCTTGGCACCTAAGTAAATGAGGAACTTATTCGAGTATTGTTTAATAAGAAAGAGAACTTAAAGTATCACAAAAATATATCAACTACAAGCAAAGATATCAAAAAAATAAAAAATACATAAAAAAAATGAATGTCCATCAATATTAGAAAATAATACAAAAAAGCCATTTAATTCTCAAAAATGAGATTAACCATCTTTTTACACCTTCATTTGAAAAGTATCAGATCTACAGGTTATTTTCGATTTCGGGTATATCCAATCAATCTTTGGCGTAATTTTGAAGCAATGATTGGCACATCAAGCGCATTGTTTGTAAAAATTTCCATGGCTGAAATATAGGGCTTTTTATAAAAATTAATATTCGCCCCTTTATCAATATTTAAAACAGCACCTTCAAGGGAAAGACCTGCAAAAAAGCCTCTGTTTCTGGAATAGGAATAAATTTCAGCCTTTAGAAGGATATCAGTTCCAGCAGCAGCCAGACGTCCAACAGGTCCGGCTGCAACAGAAATATCGCCGCCAAGCGTAATCTTGCCGCCTGTTATGGAATCCACACTTTTTTTTGTTTTAAAGACCAGTACAATGTCAGTGGATTGTGCGCCTGCCTGAAAACCGAAACTCGCACCCGCAAGATATACAAAAGATGGATTACTCCAACGATTGGTTTTTGTCCGAACCAATAGAATTCCCTTTCCATAGCGTCCACCTGCTAAGAATCCCAGTTTTAAAACTGATGGAATTATCGCAATCCCATGCGCATTTGCAAACAGGGTCGGAGGAATAGATTTTTCAGGAATCGTGCCCAGGTCATTTAAGACTTCAATGGCATTTGCAACCTTCCTTTCTTCCTTTGTCTCTGCGAAAATTTGAACCGATAACGTTAATAACATAGAAATTGCCATGCAATACGCTTTAACATTTCTCATTTGAATCCTCCATTTTTGTTTAATAAATTCAAGAGTCTGTTCTGACATACCTTTCAATCATTTTGCCCCAGGGCCCCCCGGCATATAATTTTCTGAGATTGCCTATTGTCCCCACAACTGTTCGATCAATAAAAATAATATCCTTTGGAACAGCGATATCATGAGATCGCGGGAGATTGGTTCTGCCGAGTTCAATGAGTTTTTGATAAAATTGTTTGTCTTCACCAAATATATATATTGGCGATGTACGAAATGCATCGCAAAACATCTGAAAGTAGGGTGAAATCATATCCAATGGCAATGGCTGGTCAGTTCCTTTATAAACGCCCATCTTGCATAAAATTTCGGGGATACGCTCTATTTGATTATCTAATACAGCAAGGCTCATTGATTTCAGTGCAGAATGGATGTAATCTGGTATCTGCTTTACACATCCAAAATCATAAAAAATTACTTTTCCATTTGTTTTAAATGCAAAATTACCAAAGTTGGGATCTGCATGAAGCATCCGATTAACAAATATGCTTCTGTTTAATTGGTCAAATAGAACCTGCCCCCATTTGTCTTTCATGGATTGGGGATAAATATCTGTACAGGCCATTTTAGGAGAGATACCATCCTCACGCACCATTGTCAAAATCCGCTCGGAACATAATGATTCGATCACTTCTGGTATAATGATATCTTCAACATTTTTATTGAGCTGCCGCATAAGATCAATATTACTGGCTTCATTTTTATAATCCAGTTCTTCCAGTAATCTGGCTTTAAGCTCATTCCAGATGGGGTCCCACTCAATAGACGAAAACAAGGCAAACATTTTACCCAAAACACTTTTCAAATTTTTAAGATCTGCCCGAATAACATCGTCAATTTTGGGATATTGAATCTTGATTACAACCTGTCTGCCATCAGTCAACGTACCCACATGAACCTGTCCTATGGATGCTGCGGCATAAGGTTCAGGATGAATGCTGTCAAATAAACGATAGTTATCACCCAGTTCATCTTTGACTTGCTGATGCATTTCATCAAAAGGAATAGCCGGGGCCTCTTTTTGAAGTGTGCTGAAAATTGCGGTTATTTCCGGCGGAAACAATCCTTCGTGAAGGCTGAGCATCTGTCCAATTTTCATGGCCCCGCCTTTCATAGATCCAAGTGTTTTTACTGTACGTTGTGCATTTTTAATCAGATTGTTTGCTTTGTGAACTTCTTTGGAAATATCTGTGCGAAACAGGTTGAATGTTCTGTTACCAAGAACAGAAACACCCACGCGACCGGCCAGACTTCCAAGTTTTAAGGCTCTTTGATAGGGTTTTGTTAACAATGATGACATAAGTTAATCAATCCTTCTAATATGCTTAGGAATGCTCGAAAAATAAATTCCTCATTTACGTATGTGCCAAGAACTTACCTTCAATTCAGGGCAATGCAAAATGTAATCCAACTGACAATGTGGTGATCTGCTACAAAATATTTTGCAATTTTAATTGATGAATACAGTTTTCAATATCATCTCTTAATTGTTGTACATCCTGAATATCATACCTGTGTTGCATCATCGTTAAAATATCAGTAATACTTTTTCCATCCTGATACAAACTATAAATTTCTTTGGCAGTTGGATTCAACACATGAACCTTCTCACAATCTGTTTGATATAACATAAGTTCATCATTCAGTTCTTGCTTAATAATACAATCCGACATAAATACACAATCCTTTCTTACATCTGCAACAAATGCTCCCAGGCAAAAGAAAGACCTGGGTCCAACGAGATCGCTTTTTCCAGGCATTCTTTGGCATTTTGATATTTTCCAATCGCTTTATAATTAATTCCCATATTTGCATGATCCATTGCTGAACCCGGATCAATTGCAAGCAGTCTCTTAAAACATTCAATGGCCGCTTCGTATTGTTCTGTTTTATAATAACATACACCCAGCAAATTTAAAACATCTGTTCGGAAAGAATCAATTTCATCTGCTTTTGTCAAGGCATCAATTGCTGATACATAGTTTTCGGCATTTTTTTCACACATCCCCATATATAGGTATATGCCGCATAAATCTTCTCCTACAGGGTTTCTTGTCAAGGCATTTGTGAAACATTCGAGTGCTTTCGAATCTTTTGATTGAGACATCAATGCTGTTCCCATATAAAAAGGAATATAATATTGACCTGGTAAGGCATGATCAAAATCAGCGAGTTTTTTCAGGGCGATGTCCGCTTGAAAATGGGTTGAAATCAGCCTGGCGGTAAATAATCCCGCACTTGCATTCATAGCTCTTTCACGAAATTGGGCACCGGGAATGATTGTATAAACTGATGGCAGTTGAATGGCTGGATGGGTCACATCAATAATGTAAAACTTGGAGAAAATATGTGATAATGCATTTATATAGTTTAATATTTCTACTTTAATGTTGTTATGTGACAGATCGGGCATTTCAGAAAATGGAATGATGGGACAATTGGCATGAAACATTTCGATTTCATCCAGCCGCGTCAATTTCGGTAATCCGCTGGGTTCATAATTGGAATGCGTGTTGAAATCTCCGCCAAGCTGTGCAATTTCTGTTAAAACGCGGCATAAAGCTCTTGTTGGATCTGGCATGGCGCCGGCAGTCCAGACAATTTCACTGGCATGGGGAAATGTTGAAGGATCATATGCCACACCGCCAATAATTGGAATACGAGTATTGATTCCATAATCATATATCTGTAATTGAATACCTGTTTTTTGGTATCGTTGAATCAAGTCTTTTGCAATGGGCTCGGTCACTGTGCTGAGATCAATTTGTCTGACTGGCACATCTTTTTGAATAACCCTGGCACAGGCATGACGTTCTATGACTTCGCTCATTCCTTGAATAATGGCTTCTTCTCTACAATTCCCTGCGCTGGAACCATTGTAAGCATTTATTTGAAAAAACCAGTCAAAGGGAATATCGCCCCATATATCCTTTTGAAGTGCGTACGCTTTGGTCCATCGCAAAGGAATTTGTTTTAAAAATTGAAATTCAGGGGATTTTTGATCAACATTATCATTCACTGAACTCGAAATTGTTTCAAAATCAATAATATCAGTATCCATGTTCTCAAAGGTATTTACATGAAAATAATGTTCCTGTGCCATAAATTCGTATAAACTGAAACGTTCAATCAATTCCATAATGGCACTGGCCTCAGCCTGCGAAGGATCGGCCCCTTTGCCCATCTGTTTTCTTTTTCCTGTACGTTTTTGGGCATCTGCACCGCATATGCTGAAATAAACAGGAATACCCAGTCGATTGTTATCAATGCGGCGTGTTTCATGTAAAATATCCAGTTCAATTTGATCCAATTGCTTTTTTGCATGCCGGACAGTTTGTTCTGGCGGTATAAGTTTGTCCTGATCTCGATATGATTTTTTAAACGCATCATTTAGGTATGTTTTGGTTGATTTATTTTTTGTCATCTTGTTACACTTTTATTATGTTGAGTTTCTTAGTAAATCTTGAAAAATCAGTTCCCCATTAATAGATCGCATTCCCTTTTTTTGAACCAGGATTACGCTGAAGAAGATGAATAAGAGACTTTAAGATAAAGATTTTGGACTGCGTTGGCGGTTCGTCGATGTACTATAGTACTATCTCCTTGCGCCGCCTTGCCAAAATCTTTATCTTAAAGTCTATAGCAATCGGAAACACATCATTCATTCAACAAACGTTGAATTGTCGTTCGCATTTCCTGAGGATTAATTGTTTGTGAAAGGGTCGCATCAACCTCTGATTTATCTATATTTAAATCTTCAAACGCAATGATTGGAATACGATTAAATGTCTGACTGTTTGAACGAATCGCATGAATCATTTCAGCGCCTGAAATATCTTCAAGATAGGAATCAATAATCATCAGTTGATATTCATCAGTATCCAGTTTTTGTAATGCTGACTGACTGTCTTGTACCCAGTCAATGATATATTTATGATCTTCTAGTATGGTCTTTATGATTTGTTGATGAAAAACATTGGTATCTGCAATTAAAATATGTTTTGGGGAGGTGATTTTTTGTTCAGGCTTTTTGTCAGATCGCTTCGCTTCTGCAAGAAGGTATTGATTGATCACTTTTGTCAATTTATCGGGTTGAATGGGTTTTGTTACATAATCATTCATTCCTGCTTTGATACAAATATCTTTATAACCTGACATTGCATGTGCAGTCATTGCGATAATGGGTAAATCATGATTTAATACCTTGGAATTCTTATCACGAATGACTTTTGTTGCTTCAAATCCATCCATCTCGGGCATTTGAATATCCATTAACACCAGATGGTATGATTTTTTCTCCAAAATCTGAACCGCTTCCAAGCCATTTGATGCAACATCGATGTTATAGCCAAAACCTTCTAATATGGACATTGCAACTTTTTGATTGATAATGTTGTCTTCAACCAATAAAATTAACGATTTTGATATCATGTCAGATTCTAATAATTGATTGCTCTTATGCGCTTCATTTTCTTGAGCGGTTTGACTTTCAATACCCAAGGATTTGCAAAGCGCCCTGAATAAGTGTGCATGTTTAATCGGTCTGGTAATCACATCGTGAAACAGATGTTCATTCTCAAGGGCAATGTTAATCTGCACCATGCCAATCAATGCACTGTTCTTTAGTAAGGGATCATTTTTTATGGACAATGCGAGTTTTTCGCCATTCATGTCGGGTAGATCAATTTTAATCAATACGATCTTAAAAGGATTGTTTGTCTTTGCTGCTTGATATAAAAGATGTAATGCATCTTTGGCATTTTGAGCATTTTCCGGACATAAATGATATTTACTTAAACATGTCTGTAATGCCAGACAATTGGACTTATTGTGATCTACAATCAATGCTTTAAATTGATTGCATTCTTGTGGCAGCGCATGTTTTTCTTCAGTTTCTTGTTTTAGAAAAAAGGCTGTAAACCAGAAGGTTGTCCCTCTGTTCTCAACGCTTTCAACGCCAATTTGCCCTCCCATTTTTTCTGAAAGTAGTTTGGATATATACAATCCTAAACCTGTACCCCCAAATTTTCTTGTGGTTGAAGCATCAACCTGGGAAAAGGATTTAAACAAACGATTTAATCGATCTTCTGGAATGCCAATACCTGTATCAATGATCTTAAATTTTAGCCATGCTTGATGGGGGGTATTGTTTAACACAGAAACATGGATAACCACCTCCCCTTTTGTGGTAAATTTCATGGCATTTCCAACGAGATTGATAACAATTTGACGCAAACGTCCTGGATCCCCCTGAAGTGACACGGGTACATCTTTTTCAAAAATGTAGATAAGTTCAAGACCTTTTTCTTTAAATTTCATGGCAAACAAGTCTCCGCAAGCTTCAATGGTCTCCCGGAGATTGAAGTCAATATTTTCAAATTCCAACTTACCTGCTTCGATCTTGGAAATATCAAGAATATCATTTATAATAGTCAATAAAGCATCTGCACTATTTTTTGTGGTTTCAGCATAATCGCGTTGTTTGTCATTGAGGCTGGTTTTTAGTAAGAGATCTGTCATACCGATAATACCATTCATTGGCGTACGTATTTCATGGCTCATATTGGCCAAGAATTCAGTCTTGGCTTGATTTGCTCTTTCTGCAACAATTTTTGATTTTTTAACCTCGCCCATCGCATATTCGATATCATCATAGGCCTGTTCAAACCGATCCATCATTCGATTAAAATTATGACACATGAGATCAACTTCGTTCATTTTTTCAGGCGCGACATTCACTTTTTTCACATTTAATCGTTTCGAAAGGTTTCGTTTGTCGGCATCCACAATACGAAGTATATCTATAAGTTCTTTTATTCTATCGATAACCCCTTTTTTTAAAAACAAAAATAGAATAATTGAAATGATTACTGTTCCAATAAAAGGAAGAACGTATGTGAGAATTTGCCTGCGAAGATCTTCTTGAATATCTAAAGAATTTATTGCCACAGCAATCTTTCCAATTTCCTCACCTTTGATATTTTTCAAAGGTTTGGTTTCAACATAGTATTCAATTTTATTATGAACAATTAAATTGTCTGAAGGGGCAGGAATATGATCGGATGCTTCAAAGCTTGTAGCAATCACTTTGAAATCAGGGTCATAAAAAATAATTTCAGTGTTGGTTATTTTGGAAATTTTTTTAAGAAGTGTCGCATTATTGTTTAAAGGTTTGATCATAACAACATAACCATAAACATCTCCAGTATCATGAAGCAATGAAATGGTCGATTTTATACACAGAACATCACTGTTAATTTTCCCTTTTTTTTCGTTAATAAATTCAAGAAAATAGGGATCAATCTTAAAAAAATGAACCTGCCAGGGGTCACCGATAAAGGATTCAAATTTTTCAGATTCAATTGTTGGCTGTTTAAAACAATTACTGGTGACAAAGTCCATCATTTCATCAAAAAGCAATACCGCTTCAACATTGTTTTTTAATGAAATATTTTGCATCATGAGGTTTAAGGGGCGGATACGATCATAATCCAGGAAATCGACCAGTTTAGAATTTTGTTCTTTGACAATACCAGTAATAATGCGCATTTTTTCAAGTTCAGTACTTAATAATGTCTCAATAATATTCAGTTTTCCCTCTAAAGAAACAAATATACGTCTTTCTACTTTTTCTCGATATTGGAGTGTTGAATAAATGGCATTCCCACTGATGACAAGAACGATTAAAAGGAAGCTAAAAATAAAGATACTTGATAAGCTTTTAAAAATCTGTCTTTTTAATTTTATTTTTGATGGCTGATTATGATTCATTATACTCTTATGAAACAAATCAAATTGTCATAGATAATGGTTACTATCATCTATTTTCAACCGGAAATTTGTCATGTTTCCATCTTTCAATACCGCCCTTTAAGACACCAATAACATTATAACCTTCTTTGATTAAGTATTTAGCAGCCAGCGTTGATTGTCTCATTGCCCAATCGGTAATAACGATTTCTTTATCTTTTGGAAAATTATGATAACGTTCTGTCAGATCCAATAAAGGACAATGAACAGAGTCGACAATGAAAGATGAGTCTCGTTTAAAGTCTTTTGGTCGAACATCCAGAATAAAAATCTTTTTTTTCTTCAATATTTTAGAGATCTTTTTGGGCGTCAGTTTTCTAATCTTCATTTTCATGCTGGCTTCATTTACTACCATTGGATAATTAAAAGAACGCCATTCTGGAATCCCACCTCTGAAACAATAGATATGGGTATAGCCAAGCTTTACTGCATGACCTGCAGCGCGTTGCGTATAAGGTCACCTTTTTCCCATACAATAAAAAATGACTGGAAAAGATTTATCTTTTGGAAGCTTGTCCTGTTGTTCAACAATTTTATTTATTGGAATATTTATTGATTTTTCAATGTGTTGAATGTCATATTCAAAAGAGCTCATGACATGTACAACCAGTGCTTCATTATGAAATAGCATGTTTTTGACTTCAGGTGCCGATATATCCTTGCATACTTTTATTTCACTGGCATACAAATTGATAAAGGTAACACAATTAATGAGTAATATACAAAAAATTAACCTGTTAAAATATTTCAATTTTTTACTCCTTTGACTGGTTTTTTGTGAGATTATTATTTTATTGCCTTTGAAAAAAATTCAAGCCGGCATCCATTGAACAGGTGTGAGGTACATAGGCACTTTAGTTTCGCTATTGTAGCGTTTTTTCAATAAATTGTCCTGTTAAATATTTATGTATTATGTTCCTCGCAAAAAATTGATATTGCAAACCTTCGATTTTAGCTCGTTTTTTTAGACTATCTAACTCAAAAGA
>Ga0272440_1000296_pt1 | contig 42045 bp, 51 predicted proteins | sample SSMMMBAug17_FD_192440 | JGI IMG/M metagenome (GOLD analysis project Ga0272440, IMG submission 192440) | Marine sediment archaeal communities from Little Sippewissett salt marsh, Falmouth, MA, United States - SSM-MMB-Aug17 | ecosystem: Environmental > Aquatic > Marine > Wetlands > Sediment ...
TGAGAAGTTTATAACATTATACGGTGCACCAAGAGACTTAGAGACTGTAGCACCTATCGATGGACTTGATTAAAATACAAGGAGTAAAACATATGACACTATTAGAATACCAGAGACGACTAGAGAATATACAAACTAGTGACGCACCAACAGAAGTTAAAGACGAGGCCATAAGAAAGCTGCGAGAGCAGTTTGAGCCAGTTTCAGCATCTCAACAAGTGCTTAAAGATATACAAGAGTCTCAAGCAGACTACGACGATTTGGTGGATTAACATGGAATTAGAAATAATACACGACTACTTTACCTATGCTATGCCGCTACATATGTTAGCGCAGAAGCACCAAGTATCTAAACATTATGTACTTAAGGTAATGCACTATCATATAGTTACAAAGCCTTATGAAATTATGGAATCAAGAAAACTACTAGAGGAGTTAGAATGAATATTTTCGTACTAGACTATAACCCAAAAGTTGCAGCGCAATCTCACTGTGATAAACACGTTGTTAAAATGATATTAGAGACTGCTCAGATGATGTGCACAACAGCACACCTAGTTGGTGTTGATAGTCCTTATAAACCTACACATAAGAATCATCCGTGTACTGTATGGGCTAGAGAGTCACAGCAAAACTTTAGATGGTTGATGGAACTATTTAATGAGCTGCACGAGGAGTGGATGTGGCGCTATAATCACAACGACAATCACTTATCGTACGCAAAACTTCAAGAAGTTGACTGGGACTTAGTTATCGAGAGACTCCCTGACATAGGTCTAACACCATTCGCACAAGCGATGCCAGAAGAGTACAGAGACAGTGATGCAGTAACAGCGTATCAAACATACTATGTTAATGATAAAGCTGACTTATTAAACTACACAGGAAGGAGAGTACCATCATGGATATAAAAGAATACGAAGAACTCAAGCAAGAGATACTACAAGAGGAAAGAGAATCTAATGCAAGAGACTTAGACCACGAGTACAGAATGACTAATGATTTTGACTACATTTTAGAGCATTACGCAGAAGAAGTTGACAAGGCTTATGAGATACTTAGAGAAGTATGTTACAAAATGTATGACTATGGTTGGGAAGAAACACCAGAAAGCTTAATAAGGAATGTATAATGAAAGAATATATAGGACAAATGGTAGAAGTTGCAGTATATACAGTAGATGAAGAATGGGAAGAAAGAGAACTGTTAGCAGTTATGCCAGATGATATAGAATACAAATATATTTGTAGAGCCAAAACAACGCACAGTGATTATGTTTCAGCATTTAAATATGCTAGACCTCTTAAAAAAGAAGTCTACTACTATCAGTATGAGAAGCTTTATGCTTCTGGATATATATCTGAGACTGTATCTATAACAGAAGAACATGCAAAAGATAAAGGCTATACAGAAGAAAATGGTTGGTATAAAATAGAGTCATCTAAAAGAACGTGGGGGCATTAGTATGAAACTATGGTACTTAAAAATGAAATATAACTTTATTAAATGGTCTATCAAACACGATAGACTTAGTGATTGGTTAGCTATAGCTATATTCTTTACTATCACGTTTGGTACTTACTTTCTAGTGAGGTAAATTATGAGCTTTGAAACTAAAAGATTTGATATCACACATCTAAAGAAGTTTATGAGTCAGAGCATTGCTGCAGGGCATGTATGTAGATTATCAACAACAAAAGAATTTAGAAGCATTAAGAAAGTTCAAGACGATAGAGATATCTATATGATGCTCAATGTTAGAACATTTACTATTAATGATATTAGAAGAGTTAATAGTAAACAGACCAACTTTATGATAGAAAATCTTAGAGAGCTTTATGAAGCTTATGGTGATAAGATACCTGACACTACCGACACAAACCCATTAGTTAAAAATAAGAACGCACACTTAGCAACCTACACAGAGCTTGGTTTAAAGTGGAAGGCGCAAAAGCGTGAAGAGAAAATACAAAGACAGCGTAGGTTCGTTAAGCGCTGGAATAAAATGTTTCTAGGAGATAAAGATGAAGATTAATTACACAACTGGATATGCTGGTACTGGGAAGTCAACAGCACTACTAGAACTGTTAGATACCCTACCGACAGAAACTAGTGTAGTGTTAGCACCTACTCACAAGGCACTAACTCGTTTATCAACTGCTTATGAAGGTGATATAGAGCTAAGAACCATTCACTCAATCTTAGGGTGGATACCAGGTATCAATGAGAATGCGGAGCATATATCACACATTGACACAACTATTAAGCTGGCGAATTCAATGGCTGAGTATAGAAATATAGTTATCGACGAGGCTGGTATGATGTCTGAAGATATGCTAATGGACCTTACAGGTAAAATAGAAGAGATGTGTGACTTTGAGACAGACCACATAACCTTACACTTATTCTTGGACCCTTATCAGCTATTACCTGTTAAAGGAGTTCAAATACAAACTGACCCTACAACAACTACTCACTTAACTACTCAACACAGAGCAGAGAGTCCTGATGTTGTAGCACTGTTTACGAAGTTTGTTAACTACCTTGAGGGTACTAACTCTATGGACTTATCTACTCCTAGTAGTCAGAATGTTATACACATTAATAGTATTGAAGGTTTTAAGAAGGGTGATAGACTCTTAGCATATACTAATGCAGCTGTAGGTAAGTATAATCAGATACTCTCAGAGTACTTAGGTATAACCTCATATGTAGGGCAAGAGGTACAACTGGGTTCACTAACAGACTTATATATAGTTGATAAGTTTGTAAAGCCTAGTTATGAGAAGCTCTTAGATGCATATAACAATAATACGCTTATGTTACAAAACTCACAGATTAATAAGAAGTTCTTAGAGTCTTCACTTAAAGCACTTATAAAGAATAAACATATACGGTTTATACAATCTGGTGGACTTATTATACCTGTGATACCAGGCATTGGGGAAGCTTACTTAATTCGTAATAAAGCTAAAGAAGCTGCTATCAGCGACCGTAAGAAGTTCCAAGATGTTTATGCACTCAATAGAGCATTCACTATGGATTATAGTTTTGCTAGCACTGTTCACAAATCTCAGGGCTCTGAGTTCAATAGAGTATGGATTGACAAGACTGATATACAGAAAAGTATCTTCGGCGGAAGCTATAGAAACTATGCTCGACTAATGTATGTAGCTATTAGTCGTGCTAAGCAGACGGTGTTCATATTATAATTTTTAATATTCGTTTAAATATTATTTAGATATAATATTAGTACGATTTAATTAATTAAATTAAAATATTTATTTCGATTAATTTTCTTTTAAAGAAGATTTAGATATAATATATTTATAATTAATCACCACTGGAAGACGGTGGATAAACTATTAAACTCATCAGTGATTAAATAATTACTGAAACTTAAAGGAAATATTTTGGCAACAAAAAAAGAAATTCACGCAACGGTAACAAATGAAGTAGCAGCACTATGTACTGCAGAAGGTGTAGATGAGTCTACAGTAGAAAAGTTAATGGCAATCTTAGATACTAATCTTGCTCCTAAAACTGGTGGTGCAACTATTAAAATAGAAGATGTTTACAATGAAGAAGATGATACTCTTTTATGTTCTGTATCTGGCGTTTGGTTACCAGCAACTGAAGAATACTTCTACGCTGAAAAAGCTGAAGGTAAAGGTATCAAAGGTCTTAAACGTGTATCTAAACAAGCTGAGTCAATCCGTAAAGCTGCTGTTAAAGTTCTTAATGCAACTGAAAAAGCAATTATGGCTGACGTTCTTGGTGGTGAGATGAGTCCAGAAGATGGTAAAGAAGCTCTTGAAGCTGCTAAAGCAGTTAAGCCTGATTACTCAAGCGTATCTGCATAATCTTAAGTTCCTCTTAGGAGGGCTTAATGTAGCTCATTGGTTCTGTGACGGCAGATAACCTAGATGAAGTGAGTTACATTAAGCACAAGGCTTAGACTAATACATAGTGACTGTACCAAAACTAAAACAAGTAAAACAAAGGAAAACACATGTCAACAAAGATTAAAACTCCAGTAGGCGAACTAAGATACGTATTCATCAAAGGTGAAGGTCGTAACCAAGCAATGCCTGGACAACCAGAACGTATGCAATTCGTAGCATCAATAGTACTTAAGAAAGATAGTGCACAACACAAAGCTTTATTAGCTGAGATTAATAAAGAGTGGGATGTATACAAAGCTAACAACAGTCTTAAACCAGCACAGCAACCAAAAACAAATGGTATTAAACCTGTGATGGATAAAGAGACTGGTGCTGAAACTGATTATGTTCTTGCAACATTCAAAACAAATACTAAATGGCCTGATGGTAAACCACAAGTAGTTAAAGTATTTGACCATAAAGGTAATGACATTACTGTAGCTGCTACTAATGCTGCTTGGTCTATTGGCTCAGGTTCAACGGGTGTTATACACGGTTCAGCAGTAGGAAACGATGCAGGCGGTGCACATAAAGTAACACTATACTTAACTGCAGTACAGATTGCTAAACTAGTTAAATATGAAGGTGATGCACCAGACGTTGAAGAAATGGAAGGTGAAGACATCGACCTAGGTGAAGAAGCAGTTGCTGCTATTAGTGACGAAGCTCCTGCTCTATAGTACATGCCATGTAAGCCCTAGCACTAGATGTTAGGCCTTGGCTTTATTTTTATCAGATATCTACAATTTAACTAAACTATAGTGATTACAACACTAAGAAAATAAGGAAATAAAATGACAGATTTTAAAGTAATAAAAGACATAAATGACTTACCTCAATTCTCTACTGAAGAGCCAACATTTGCTGATATAGAAACTGAAGGCTTATACATTAATACCAGACTTATCCAAGTATATCAACCATCAACTGACCCTATTATATATGTTATTGACATAGACTATATAGACGAACAAGCTGCTAAAGATTTCATAAAACCTTTATGGACAGTATGGTGGAATTGTTCGTACGATTTTGGCACACTAAATATGACTACTGATAAGTTCGACGATTTAATATACTTGGCTAAGACTGCTTATCCACTATGGCAAGACTATAGACTTGATGTTGCAATTAGTAAGTTAGGTCATAATCATTTATATGATGGGCTTGATAAAAAGACATTGCAAAAATCTGGTTTCGTTAGAGGTGCATATCTTAGTCAAGCTCAGTTAAGATACTCAGCTACTGATGTTCTTGCTTTATCATTAATATGGAAAAATGCAAATATACAAGCTGCAAGAGAAGTATTAGCATATAAAGTAGATATACTTAGTATGAGATACGCTATTCAATACCAAGAAAATGGTATAATAGTAGACCAATCTGCAGTACGTAAAGAGTTAGATAAAATAGAACAAGATATAGAAGATAACTATGTGAAATTAGATGGTCTTAATCCAAATTCACCTAAACAAGTTAAAGAGTTTCTTGGTACTAACTCATCAGATAAAGCAACACTAATTAAACTAATTTCAGAAGGTAATAAGACTGCAGAATTAGTGTTTAATCAGCGTAGACTTTTAAAACGTAGAACTATGCTTAACTCTTATAACTTTCCAGTTGTTAAAACACGATTCAATGTTGCTGGCGCAATAACAGGTAGATTTACAGCTACTGGTGGTGATTTACATAATGGTATAAATGCTCAACAAATTCCTAGAGATTTACAGTATATCTTTAATCAGCCAACAGAAGATACAGTTATTATTGAAGCTGACTTTGGTACTGCTGAACTAAGAGCTGCTGCTTCAATTATGGGTGAAGCTAATATGTATAATGAGTTAATGAATGATATCGACCTACATAAAGTTAGTGCGCGTATGGTTAATGGTAAAGCCATAGAAGACATAACCAAAGATGATAGACTAAAAGGTAAAGCTGTTAGTTTTGGATTTATATTTGGTATGTCTGCTCCGTCGTTTAAAGAGTATGCATTCGTTAACTATGGTGTTATATTCAGTGATGAAGAGTCTGCTAAGATTAAATCTGAGTATACTAAACATTACCCTAGTATTGCTAAGTATCATAAAAATGCTTGGAATAACTATAAGGACCCTAACTACTTTGTTACTACAGCTCTTGGTAGACGTGCTAAACCTAAAATGGGAACTGATGCTATTAATATACCTACACAAGGTACGATAGCTGAAACAACAAAACTTAGTATTCATTATGCTGTTAAAGAAAATCCTGATATTCTTAAATACATATACAATGTGGTTCACGATCAGATCAATCTTAGGGTACCTAGAGATAACTATATGTACTGGAAAGAACTACTGGTTAGGAATATGGAAAAAGGTTGGGCTGAGATATGCAAATCTAGTCTTATGATATATAAAGACATACCAATGCCAGTTGATGCTGAACATAGTCAAGGATAAATAATGGAAGAGTTCGTAGAAATAGAGTTAGATGACCAAGGTCAAGTTATGCCACAAAAGATAGACAAAGTTGCATTAATAGATGCTGATACTATAGCATACATAGCTTGCCTCAATACTGAAGTTGCTGCTGAAGTACTTCCACAAGAGATGTATAGTGAAATGGAATGGGATGCTATTATCAATAACAAGCAATATGATGAAGAGCTTCAGGTTATTTATGAGACTGATGTCAATCAAGCACTATTAAAGGCTAATGATAAGCTTCAGCGTATACTAGATAAAACTGGTTGCACTAGTTATGAGTTGCACTTCACTGGTGGCAGAGATAACTTTAGATATAAAATATTCCCTGAGTATAAAGCTAACAGAACTGGTAGAAGTCCTGCAGGTCTCTTTGAAGTAAAGAAAGCAATGTGTGAACAACTTGGTGGTACTATTCATGAGGGTTGGGAAGCTGACGATATGGTAGTATATCTCAGAAATCTACACCCTGAAAAGTATATGCTAGTGGCTATCGACAAAGACGTACTAAACTCAGTTGAAGGCACACACTTTAACTACGATGAGTCTAGTATGTATAACATTGATATGAAGTTTGTTGAAGTTAGTAAGCATACATCACTTACCTGGAGATATTTACAGACTCTTATGGGTGACAAGACAGATGGTATTATTGGCTTACACGGTATTGGTCCTAAGAAGGCTGAGAAGATTATTGATGGTAACTTTACGCACTCTGATATATGGAAAGCTGTTGTTGAAGCTTATAAGATGAAAGGCCGTACAGCTGATGAGGCACTACTAAATCTCAACTTAGTAGATATGAAGCTTCTTAAAGAAGTTGATGGTGAACTTAAAATAGTTCTTAGAACACACGAGGAAATGAAATGAGTAATGAGTTTGTAAAAGAGTCACTTAGTGTTAACAAGCCTATGCCTTCACTAATAGAACCTGAGTTTCTATGGAAGATGGCTGAAGTATTAGCATTTGGTGCTGCTAAATATGCTAAAGATAACTGGAAACTTTGTACTAAAGAGAATATTCATCTATATTGGGATGCTCACGATAGACACTGCTTAGCGTACAGAATGGGTGAAAAAGTAGACCCTGAAACTGGAATGTGTCACTTAGCTCATGCTTCGTGTAACTTAATGTTTATACAATATATAATGAAGGAAGAAAAATGAATTCTGAAATACTAATTAATGGTCCACTAAAAGAGCTATATCTTAAGTTAAAAGCTGGAGATATAGTTGAGGTAAGAGGTAACAAAACAGTTGAACTTTTGAATGCTACTATAACATTTGATGGTAATAGTTCTGGTATTATAACTATAAATGACAAGTTTAAAACTAGCACTGACTATATTAAACACGAAACAACTTGGTATGAGTCACAAAATCCTCATAATGGTTATATTAAGCAATACGCACAGATCTGGTCTACTGCTTCTGATGATAATGGTATGACAAATAGTAACTATGGTTTTCTTATGTTCTCACCTCAAAATGGATATCAATTTGATAATGTGGTTAAAGAGCTAAGAAGAGATATGTATTCTCGTAGAGCTGTTGCTTACTACACTAATCCTTTTATGCACTATGTTGGTGGTAATGACCATGTATGTACTATGTATGTTAGCTATACAGTTAGAGACAATAAGCTACAAGCAATAGTATCTATGAGAAGTAATGACATACGCTTTGGCCTTATTGGTGCTGATTTAGAATGGCAAAGGCATATGCTACATAAAATAGCTGATAAGCTTGGCTTAGAAGTGGGTAATATACATTGGCACGCTGCAAGTCTTCATTTATATGAGAGACATTTTGAACAACTTATAGAAATTTTTGAAGGAGATAAGTAATGCCTACATTATCTGATTTCTATGAAGATGGCTTAAAAGATTGTAGTTGGATTAATGGTGATATCTTTACATACTGTGAAGATATGAAAGTATCTATAATAGATGATGTACTTTTAATCTATAATGGTAATGCTAACTTTAAGTATATAGATACTATCTACACTATGAAAAGAAGTAGAGGTAAAGGTTTAGCTACAAAAGTGTTAAGTAATATAAAAGGTAGAGTAGCTTTAATATGTTCGGACAAGCTATTAGATTTCTATAAAGCTGAAGGTTTTACTAATGATTTACCTTACAATATTGTAATAAAGGATAACAGATGAGACTTTTATTAACTCTTGGACATAACGCATCTGCAATACTAGAAGGTAACAATACAGTCATAGTTGGGTATGAAGAAGAGAGACTATCTGGTGTAAAAGCTGATAGCTCTTTTCCAGTACTAAGCATTAACAAAATACTTGAGTACTATCCTGAGGCTAGATATGAAGTTACAGATATTTTCATTAGTCATTGGTTCTGGTCTTTCAAAGAACTTAAAGAGACTAAGTATTATAAACCTAAATATATTAAGGCAAATTTCCCAGAAGCTAAAGTTACTTCTGTAGACTACTACAATACGCATCACGACTTACATGCTAAATCAGTTTGGAACTTCTTAAATGGAGACAGTAGTGGGCTTACAATAGTTGCTGACGGTTTTGGTAACTTTGGGGAATGTTTGTCACTATATGTAGATGGTAAACTAAGTCATAGAAGTTATGCTATACATAGTTCACTTGGTTTAATGTATCAGTATGCTATTGGGTATCTTGGTATGAAAGAAAATCAAGATGAGTATAAACTACTAGGTTATGAGCAGCAAGTTAGCAAAGAATATAAAGCTAACTACGCTCTTAAAATAGAAGAGTTAATAGAAGTTATGACAACTAATCTTCTGGAAAAATCTGAAATGCAAAAAGGTGATATGACATATATTCTAAATGATGTTAGGTCTGATTGGTATATATTGTTTAATCAGTTCTCACCAGATAGAAGTAGACCAGAGATTGCTTATGTAGTACAAACTATTCTTGAAGGTGTTATGTTAAACATAGTCAAACATTATGATATTAAAAACATTAAAGTATCTGGTGGCGTATTTTACAATGTTAAACTAAACAATGCTTTATTAAGATTTAGTGATAAGTTTGAAGCTAACCCACTTGCTGGTGACCAAGGTTGTGCTTTAGGTTTTACTAATGTTAGATACCAAGACTTATTCTGGGGTAGACGTGAAATTAATAGTTACTCTTCTGATAAACTAATTAGTGATATAAAAACTAATGGGTATGCTGAAGTTATGCAAGGTTGGATGGAGTTTGGTCCTAGAGCTTTATGTAATACCACTACGTTAGCAAGACCTACTTTAGAAATGGTTGAGCTAATTAATACTATCAATGGTCGTGATACTGTAATGCCTATGGCACCAGTAGTAACTAAAAAGTATGCTGAGAAACACTTCAGAGATATTGATAAAGTTACTAGGTCTAAGTACTATATGGTTATAGCATTTGACTATATTAGCGTTGATGAAACCACAAGAGGTGCTGCTCACTATGATAGTGATAGAGATGTGTATACTGGTCGTATTCAAATTAGCAATATGCCTTTTATAGATGATATACTAAAGAAGTTCGGTGGTATTCTCATTAACACTTCACTAAATGCTCACGGTCAGCCAATATTATACGATTCGAATAATTATAATATTATGAGACGTATCCAGAGTAATTTTAAGCGCTAAATTTACGTTCAAAAATATTTATACGAATATTAATATCGTATTTATATTTCGAACGTTTCTGAGCGTTTTTAAATTTAATTAAATTTTAAACTTATTATGGTATAATAAGGTAGAGGAGATATAAATGATAACAATAAAAGAATTTGTTAATGGTATGGTAGATGATGGAGCTAGTAGTTATGAAATAGCAGAGTTACTAGGTGTATCTGTTAGTATGGTTAGTGGTTATAAGTTACATCAATATAACCCAAGCTTAGAAGTTGCAAAGAACGTGTACAAGAAAACTAATGTTGTGTTACACCCATTTGCTGAACAGTCACTAAAATTAGAATTAGGAATAGAATAATGTATAACTTAATAGAACTAAATGAGAAGATATTACAATGGTCACACGATAGAGGTATTCTTAGAAATGGAAATACAATAACACAATGTTTAAAACTTGGTAGCGAGTTTGGAGAGTTACAAGACAATCTTGCTAAGAATAAAAGTATTAAAGACGACATAGGCGATATGCTAGTTGTATTAACTAACATAGCTTTCTTAGAAGGTTATACATTAGAAGAGTGTGGTAATCACGCATACAATGACATTAAAGACCGTAAAGGTTTTCTAAATGCTAATGGTACTTTTATTAAGTCTACTGACCCTAGATATGAACAGCTACTAATGGAGTTCAATAATGATAAGCAAGATTAAACCACAAAAAGGCAAAGACTATAAAAACTTACCTAAGAAAATCTTAGAGTGCTTTGATGATACTAAATACTTAGTTAGTACTAAATATGACGGTAACCAAATCTTTATAGTTAAAGAAGGTTCTATGATTAGATTCTTTACTAGTGATTGGAAAGAGTTTAGTATTCAACTAATAGCTATGGAGCTTAGAGATATTTCATCAGACTTTGTTATAGTTGGTGAGTTCTTATATAACTCTGATGGTAAACTAGGTAGTCGTGGTAAGTCTGCTATTCTAACTACATTTAGAACTAACTTTAGCAAAGGCTGGCTAAATGGTCAAGCTGAAATAGGTAGTCAAGTGGTAGCCTTCGATTATATTCCACTGGTTAATGGTGAGTTACAAACTAAGACTAGACAAGATAATCGTTTAGGTATGCTTAACCAAATACTAGATGGTAAGTTCTTAACACAACCTGTGCACGTTGAGCTTATGTCTGGCGCTGAAGCTAGAGAGTACACTAAAGAGTTAGTTAAGCACGGATGGGAAGGTACAATGCTAACACAGCCTCATGAGTTCTATCACTTAGGTAAACGAGTCAATCATGCTATTAAACTTAAAGAGCGTCCTACTGCCGATTTATTATGCATAGATTATGAAGATGGTGAAGGTAAGTATGACTGCATGATAGGTTCTTTAATACTAAAAGACTCTGCTGGTAGAGTTGTTAAAGTTGGAAGTGGATTAACAGACTCTGATAGACTACTACATAACCAACATAAATTTATTGGCTCTATAATAGAGATACAGTATGAACAGATACTTGATACTTATATTCAGCCAACATTCGTAGGTGTTAGAGATGACAAAAACGTACCAGACTAAACAAGAGCTTTTATATGGTGATAATAAGCCATTAAAAGTACCAGACGATGTTATAGCTAACAGAGTTAGTATAATGAACTGTGAACTATCTTACGAGCTTAACAAAAGCTATAAAGATAGAGATTATATTAGAGTTAATAAACTAATAAAAGGTATAAGATTTTGGGAGACAATAAATGAAATGTGAACTATTACATACAAATGGGCTAGAGTTTAGTGATAATGCTATAGGTCTATGCTATGACAAAGGTTGTTACACAGACGTTGAGAAACGAGATAATCGTATTAAGAAAGTTGCTTTAAAACACAAACACTCATCTACTATAGAGTTTACTAACTTTATCTTTCAAATAGAAGCATCAACTAAAGTACTTTTAGAAATGACTAGACATAGAATGGCTAATTATGCTTGCAAGTCAAGTAGATTTACTCTGAACAAAGGTGAGGTAGTTTTTGAAAGCACTGGTGACACAGAGGTTGACTTTTTACTTAGTGAGTGGAAGTTAATAATAGAGTCACAGATCAGAAAGGGTAAGTCGAATGAGATTACCTCTCTTATGTTGCCTCAAGTATATCAGTATAGATGGCAAGTTCAATTTAATGCTAGAAGTCTTAAAAACTTCTTAGAACTTCGTAGAGCTAAATCAGCTCATTTCTTAATTAGAGAAGTTGCAGAAGCTATGTACGCTTCAGTACCAGAGGATATGAAATATTTATTCGAGGAGGACTAAATGACTGAGCAACAAATACAAAAGAAGATAACAACATATCTTGAGTCACTAGGTGCTTACACAGTTAAAGTTATATCAGCTTCTAGGTCTGGTGTACCAGATATACTATGCTGCTACCAAGGCTATTTTATTGGTATAGAAGTTAAGAAGCCTACTACACTAAATACAGTGTCTAAGCTTCAAGAGTATAACATTAAGAAGATACAGCAAGCCGAAGGTTATGCTATAGTTGCTAGTTGTGTTGAAGATGTTGAAAAGCTTTTAAAGGAGTTACCTTGATAACAGCAATGAAACACCAAGAGGTATTCGCAGAGAAAGTCTGGGAAGTACTTAAGCCTAAAGGTTATGCTTATCTAGCTGGCAAGCCGAGGTCAGGCAAAACATACACAAGCATCTTAGTAGCTGAGAAGTCTGATAAAATTTCTAGAGTACTTGTACTAACTAAGAAGGCTGCTATTAGTGGTTGGCACAAGTTTACTGAAAGTAATGCTAATCTTAAGCATAGTTACTATGTTACTAACTATGAGCAAGCACACAAGCTAAAGCCTTCAGACTATGATATGGTTATTATAGACGAGTCACATAACCTTGGGACTCTTGCTAAACCTAGTAACCGTATTAAAACTATTCGTAAGCTTTGTTGGAATATGCCTCACTTACATTTAAGTGGTACAGCTATAGTTGAAAGTCCTTGTAGTATATATCATCAGATGGCAATTAGTAAGTATACACCATTTAAGCATAAGAACTTCTATGACTTCCATAGAGAGTTTGGTGAGCCTTACTATATCAAAGCAGCTGGTAGAGAGATTAACCAGTATGATAGAGCTAAGCCAACTCTTATGCCTAAGATAGATGAGTTCACTATTTATATGACTCAGAATGATGCAGGTATTAGTGATGACGTTCAAGCAGTAGATAAAGTTCACTATGTAGAGTTGGACGATAGTACTAAGAAGCTTTATAATGAACTGCAAGAGCATAATATAGCTAGCATAACTACCAGTAAAACAGTGAATGTAATGAAACCTGAGTATCCTCCACAATATGGAGAACTTATTAACTTATATACATTAGTTTGTGATACAACTATGAAGCTAAGAACTAGTTTACATATGCTAGAGTCGGGTATAGCAAAAGTTGATGATGAGTATATAATGCTCGGAAATCTTGAGAAAATTAATTACATTAAGAAGGAGTTTGGAGATGCAGCAGATATGGGAATCATGTGTCATTTCGTTGGTGAACAACGGTTACTTAGAGAACACTTTAAGTTTGCTAATATTTATTCTAGTAGTGCTCATGCTGAGGGAGTCGATTTATCTCATCTTCACCATTTTATTATCCTTAGCAGCGATTATTCTGGTAGTAAATTTATTCAACGACGTGACAGGATTGTTAATGTAAATGGCAGCAATACTACTACTGTTCATCACATACTAGTGAAGAACGGTATTAGTGAGCAAGTATATAAAAGAGTTAGTAAGAAGGAAGACTTTAATAACTCTACTTATATTAAGGAGGAGCTATGAGCATAGTATTGCCAGAACATAAATGTAGTTTAACTATTAGTCATAATAAACATAAAGATTACTATGAATCTTTAGAGGATTATTACTATGATGTTAAAGATGAGATAGGTTTAGCACTATATAAAGAATGCATTGAAGAAGACTCAATATGGGAAATGCAATGGTACCCAGAAACACCAATAGGGTTTTATATTATATATAGTACAACATTTGAAGGATTATTTAGTGAGTACCAAAGGATATTTAATCCATAGTACTATATTCTATAATAATTCCGCCATTAACTCTTTGGTACTCTTTAGCCTCATCTAGAGTGCTAAAGGTTTTATCACTGATTTTGTACATCTACTATGTCCTCAGTTACATTTTTATTATTAGACTTCCCAAATAAAGCTTCACGCATACTACTAGGTTCTTTCGGTATAGAGTCTTCTACGCGAATTAAAGTATCTCTAAAGTCTTTTGGTACTGAGCCTGGTTTAAATCTACCTTCTTTTAAATACCTAGCAATTTTAGTAGCATCATTCTCTAGTAAACTACGAGTAAGCTTCCCACCATAGTAGCCACCTCCCGCGCCGAGTACAGTAGAGGTAATAAAACCAGCTAAAGAAATATCTTCAGGTTTTTCATTAGCAAAATAATATGTTGCGCCTACAGCACCACCAGTAACAGTCCTAGTGTATGGTTGATTATGTACTATCTTAGCCATTGAAGAACTAATAAATTGTCCAATAGCATCTTTAAGAACTTTACCAGCTCTACCTGTAGCACTTCTAGTTTGGTCACCACTACGAATATAATTAGTAATTCCACCAGAGATACCAATACCATATTTCTTCATAGCATCTTCTGTAGCCGCAGCGTTAGATACTAATTGTTTAATGCTTTGCATTTCAATCTTAGCTTGCTTACCTAAAGTATCTTCAATAAGCTTATAGTCAATTGCATCTAGCTTCTGTAGATTAGCAGCCATGGCTTGAACGTTCATTTCACCTTCTATAGGAACTGCTCTCTTCTGCTGTAGAATATTTTGAATTTGCTCAGGATTCATTTGTAGCTTATCAAATAAGTACATATGCAATGACTGTTTAAACGCATCACTATCTTTACCAAGAGCATCACCTAAGTAGAGAATATTTTCTTTAGCATTAGGACCTGTCATATAGTTCTTAATCTTACTAAGTTCTCCAGTTTGTAAAATATTACTTAGCATTACTTTATCTTCAGTTTGTGAAGACATCGGGAATAGTCCAGCTCTACGCTTAGTAATGTTATTCGCATATTCTCTAGCTTTCCAGAAGTCTTCATTTTTAACATTAGCTTTCATTAAATCTTCTATTTGGCTTTTAGCTTTCATTAATGCACTAATTTCTTGCGCATCATTTCTAGATATATTACCACCAGGCACATAAATCTTACGATTAATAAGTTTAATAGTATTCATCAAATCTTCAGCAGTCATATACTTTACATCATTTAACGAATTAGCTTCTTCTTTAAGATTACTAAGTTTTAACTCTAGCTTGTCAACTTTAGTTTGAGCTGTAAGACCTCTTCGCTTATCATTAGTTTCCATTGCAGCTTCTAACTGTTTTCTAGCTGCACCTAAGTCAAATGAAGTTTTACCAATAGTTTTATTTAACTCTTTAAGTCTACCTGTCTCATCTTTATATGGTTTACTAAATCTTTTTAGTATTTTTTCAACAGTTGATATAGACTCTGCTGGTGCGCCGTTGTCAATCATAGTCTTTATCAACTTAGTGGTAAAACCATCTACTTTATACTGGTCTTTCATACCTCTAGCAATTTCAGTGACAGCACCAAATGCTTCATTCTCGGCAGCTTTATACTGTGCTCTAAGACCTTTAACTCCTGTCTTAATAACTTCTTCAGCTTTAAGTATATCAGTGTATGAAGTAATATTTTTAATATCTATGCCAGCTTTATCAAGTGCTTTTAGAGTATCGCTAATATACCCTATAGTCGCAGTATTAAGCTTTGTTTGAGATGCTATTAAATTCTTAGTAGCAAATACATTTTCTTTACCTAAAAATTGAGCTAAATCATCTCCTTCTCTACTAAGGAGTAAAGAGTCACTAGGTAAGATTTTATTAGCTTCCATAAACTTAAACATATGTTGTTGTTGCTCATAAGTTTCTGTAGTCCAACTAGCGAATTTATTTCTAACATTTTCAGGGAGTCTAATCTTCGTAGCCATTTTATTAAATGCTTTTTCTATAATAGCTGGACCTACTGAAGCTATTGGTAAACTAAGTAGTTCCATCTTAGTATCAATACTTTCCCAAGCTTGTATATCATTTATCTCTTGGTCTGTATACTCGCCAGGAGCCATACCATAAGTCTCAACTAACTCTTTTCTAATCATACTAGTGCCACTACCTAAAGTAGCTATACCACCTAGCACTCCTAAATCAACCAAATTATTCTCTATAACATCTTTAGCTGTTAAGCCCATCTCTTTCCATTGCTGTGGAGACATAGCTTTAAGCTGTTCAAAGTTTTGTTCAGTAATTTTAATTTGCTTTTGCTCAGCTTCTCTCTGCTGTTCTTCAACTTGTACTTGAGCTCTTCTATTAGCCCTCTCTGTATCTAAGTCAGCGGGAGTAGGTATAATATTAACTTGCTGTGGAGTAGGCTCTGGTTGTGCCATACCAGGAACAGCTTCCATTGGTACACCCTTAGTGCCTTCCATAGTTTGTTGACCACCTATAAACCTGTCTGGGTTCTTACTAAGAAAATCAACTATCTCAGCTGGTTTAACACCGTCAGACATAGCTTGGTCAAACTTATAGTTATATTGCCCACTGCCCTTAACCTCATTAACTATTTCTTCATCACTAAAGCCTTGTGCTCTAGCTCCTTCAAAGTCAAACATTCTTATCTCCCTTCGTTAGTATTTTGAGGCAACTTTAGTTCTTGACTCATTGGTTGTTGAGAACTAGGGCCTCCACCAGGGCTACCAGCCATACCTAATTGGTCTTGCATTTGTGGTTGAGGTTGTAACATCTGTGCAGTCTGCTCAAGTATTTGTGCAATATCTTGGCTATGTTTAGACTTAACTGATTTAACACTAAGGCTAGCAGCTTTCATATATCCTGCTGGGTTAACAGTCATTAGTGCATTACCTATATTACCACTAAGCATTGTTTCAAGCATTAGCTGATTTTTCTCATCTTCGTCATTGTAAGCATTAGTACTAATCTCAATATCGACTTCTGTAAAACTAATATCAGTTCTAGAGTCATTAAGCGGTACTAATATAATATTACCATTCTCATCTTCTCTAGGCTCACCGCTAGCTGGGTCAATGTCTTCATCAAATACTACTTCCATTTGACCAGTAGCTGGGTTAGGTAACATAATAGGCTTATTAAGTTCTATCCATCTTTGTCCTACAGACTCATCTGCAATTCTAAGAACCTGATTAGCTGTATAGTATTGCTTAATAAGATTAACTATATCCCAACCAATCATTTTATAAAATAGCTCAAGCTTCTTAGTGATATATCTTAGTGCAACCATACTAGCGTTTTGCTGTAGCTTAACTTTACGACCACTATCACTAGCGTATGCCATACCAAGGAAACTATCATTAATACCTAGTATTCTTTGTATTCTATCAAATGCTTTATCAATGATTATATACTGTTGTTGAATATCACCACTAAGGTTTTCTATCTTAATACCAGCCAATGTATTTACTGGTATTACACCATTAACTCTATTAAACGCCTTAGTGAATTCTGCTAAGTCTTCAACTGCGCCATCTTGTACAAAAGCTTTATTGCTATTAGTCATAAGCTGAATTTGTATAATAGCTTGATTAATAGCATTTTGAGATTCTACAACTTCTCTAAAAACACCATAGTACTCGGCTTTATTACTATTAGTCATTTTAACGACGCGGTAAGGAAACTTTACTTCTTTATAAGTAATCTTATCTTTAGTAAGTATAGTATCACCCGACCAGTATACAGACCAAGTATCACCTTTATCATCTTCCATAATACTATGTACAACTAAGTAGTTATCGTGTTCTTTGTATTTACCTTGGAACTGTTCACCATATTTAAATTCAAAATCTGCTTCTTCTATATCTAAAAAGTTATAGTAAGAGTCAAGTTTTTCAATGGCAGCTTTACCAAAGTTCTTACGAATAGTTTCAGTAGATAGCCACTTAAATCTATGAATATACTTTGCATCTTTATAATCATCTCTGGTACTCATAGGGTCTAGTACTAATTCACTAGATGATACGTGCTCCATAGTAATTCTATAAAGCTCTCTACCAAATTGGTCTTTCTTACCAGTTTTTACAACGTCATGATATGAACACATTAAACCACTAAGGAAACCATCTAACTTAATCATGTCACCCTCAGACTCAAAGCTATTAGCATTTATGACATAATTAGTAACATCATTAAGTACACTAGCAGTGTCTATATCACTAACTTGTACAGGATTAACTTTTACAGTATTGATAATAGTACTATAGTAACCTACTAATTGTCTAGAGAAAAGTTTGATGATATTAAATGTTTCTGCTGGCTGACCGCGATTAGCTAGTATTTGTAGTTGGTCACTATTATACTGTCTATTGTGATATAAGTCTTCTACTAGGTTAGCTTCTTTACGACTTTCCAGATAAGTATCATAACCTATCTGGAAAGTATCTTTTAAGTTTTCAATTGTTACTTTCATTTCTACTCCTAGTAGTTTGCTGGGTCTGGTGTATTGCCAGTAGCTTTACCCCAAAGAGATTTAATATTAGTAGTAACTCTTTCAGTAAACCCAGGCTTTTCTTTTGGCTTATCAGCTACTGGAATACTAACGTTAGTTAAATCAAGACCTTCAGTAATTTTATTAACTGAAGTCTTATAGTCTAAATAAGTTGCTGGTGTATCAGATGACAAGCCACTAACTGCACTGTCTAATCCATTTTTAAGCCCTGAAACAAAACCATTCATTGCTGCAAGTGCTGATTCCTTATTAGCCCATGTACCACCAAGGATTGCACCCTCATAAAATCCGCGTTCTTGGTCACTAACTGCTGCACCAGACATTGCTTTAATATAACCAGCCATTACTGTTTTCAAGTCAGAGTCAAATGAGAACTTATCTAGCATCTTTTGTTTCTCTTCGGTAGATAAGTCTCGCCAGTCAACAACTTTACTTGTCTCATCCATAGCTTTATTCAAAGCGTCCCAGTTAAAATCTGAGTTTTCCATTTTAGTTTTTAATCTAATAGTATTATCTAAAGTACTAGTCATACCATCCAAGTAATCTTTACGAGTTGAAGAAATCTTATTGTCACCTTGAACAGTTTTGGCTACACTGTATAGTGATTTACCACTCTTATCAACTTTAGTTGTTTTATCACCTCTCGTTAATATACTACTCCATTGTTCTTGGTTGTTATTAACATAGTCTATAATCTCTTTTTCTTCCTTCATATTATTAAGCTCAAATGCTGCTTTCTCTTCAGAAGCTGATTTAGCCTTAGTTGGTTGTGGGTTATATCTATCATACACCTCTTGTATCTTAGCCATATCACCAGTTTTTAATGCAGCTCCCATTTCTTCCTGATACTTAACTGAAGCTTCGGCTGTAAGTTGTTGTGCTTCTAGTTGTGCCTTATTAACATCAGCTGCTTCAGGTCTTAATCCACCAATAATAGCTCTATTCTTTTGATGCTGTGTTGTATATAGTTCACTTTGAGCTTTAGTCATCATAGCCAAACTATTAGTTTGTTTAACTATATCATCTACTGGAACTATTCTCCATTTACCATCGTGACCTTGAACACGTACTAAATCGCTATTGATAGCTTGTTGAGCCTCAGTAGTCATGTTGGTAGTATCAAGTTTATACTGTTCTTTTAAAATAGCAATATCATTTGGGTCATTAAAGTTAATTGGTGCTAAATCATTAACATCCAAAGACTTTGCATTTCTGAGAGCTTCTTTTAAACCGGGTGTATTATTCCAAAGTTTAAAAGTATCTTCCCAATTACCATCAGATATATTAGTAGCCATACTAGCTATAGTATTAGCAAAAGTCATACTTTGTTGAGCTTTTAAAGCATTCTTAGCATCTGCAAGTTCTTGCTCTACTAAATCTAATTTAGACTTCTCAACATTTTCTTGTTGCTTCTTAATATCAGTAGCAACCCATTGACCATCTTGTTGTGTATAACCAGCCTGTAAAGCTGTTAAGTCTTGTTGTTTTTGTTGGCGCTCTTCAGCAATCCTTCTCTGCTTAATCTCAAGACCACGACTAACTGCCGCTGACCCTGCGCTAAAACCTTCTGCAAATCCCATATATTATCCTTTACTTACTAGTGAAGTAGGTAGTGGCACCACCTGTTACTGCACCAAAAATATCACCTGCTAAAGCTGTATTAGCATTTTGAATACTTGTAGCTGCTGATAAACTAGCATTTGACATATTAGCCTGGTTGGCTGCAGCTGAATTAGCAGTGTTAGCTATATTACTTAGCATACTATTACCTTGACCAAGACCTAAACCTAAAAAGCCCATTTGCTGTTGAGCTGCCATAGTATCAGCATTAGCTCTAACATTAGCCTTAGCCATCTCAGTACTAAATGCATTACTTTGAAGTAAACTAGCTTCTAGTCCACTACCAGAAATACCACGCTGTGCTAGCTGTTGGTCAACTTGCTGTTGAGCTGCTTGAGCTCCTGCTTGAATCTCAGTAATTTGTTTAGCCGCCATAGCATCACCAGTTAAGTTCTTAAAGTAAGTACCTAAATCTTCTTGCAATGGGCCATAAATACTTTTCCAATCATCATATTGAGCTTTTTGAAAGTCTAGTTGCTCTTTACTAATTTTATATGATAGCTCAGCTTGTGCAGCTGATTGTGCTCCATATCCTCCATCTCCTCCAAAACCCATTTATAACTCCTTATAGTATCTTACTTGTATTGGCTTAGCACCAACTTTTTCCATAAATTTTAATCCTTTAGCACTAAGACTATCAGATATCCACCCTGTACTACCAAGCTCTTTGAAATACTTTTCAGCTTCTGTAAAGAAACGCCTAGTATAAAAAAGATACTTAGTATCGATATAAAATGCTTGTACTATAAAGATACTATCAGGTTTTTTATAACCAAACCCAAAGCCTTTTAGTATATCACCTTTATATAACCCTAGTACTAAAGAATTCTCTTTAGCTAGTTCTTGCTGTAGCATATTCATAGTTAATGCTTCAGTTAGCTTAATGCCTATACTATGATTATATACATAGTATAAACGTAGTAGCTGAAACATATCATTATCTTCAACTCGCTTTATAATCATAGCAGACCTTTACATAATATATCTAATTATATCTAAATTAATATTAAATTAACATTAATTATGAATTAAAACCAATGGCTGATATTGATGCAGTCATTGGCTCACACGAGTTACCTGTTGTACTAACTGCTAGTCTAAAGGTAGCACTAGATGCTTGAGACACACTAGCTACTACAGTCATAGACACTGTTCTATTACTAGAGCCAATAATAGCTGACTGAGTAGTAATACCAGGCCCACTAAGAGTTACAGTATAGTAATCAAAACTATCAGCCCATAACGCTTGATTTACCGAACATGCTACAGTAATTACAAATGGTGTAGGTGATGCAACAAATCTGTCGGCTCTATACCCGGAGCTATATGAAGCACCATAGAATACTACATCAATGTTTTTACTACTAGAGTAGTTATCTGGAAAAGTATAACTATTACCTTTAGCTATAGTTTGTGGTGCTGTATTATTAGGATAAGAACTATTATATACCCTAAGCCCATCTATGGCTTGTTTACTAGCTGTTAGTGTTCCAGCATTAATTACTTTACCAGATATAGTAGTACCAGTAATATCAGTAGCATCTACACTACCAGCAGTTATATCTAAAGCATTTATGTAAGTAGCTGTGACTACTGCTGATTGTATACTACTAGTATTAATTTTATCAGCTGTAATAGTGTTAGCTGCTATTTGTAATGCAGTAATACTACCAGTAGATATCTTAGCACCACTGATAGTAGTTGTATTACTATTAATAGCATTTGCTACTTCAGCCGGTACTACATAGCCTTGAGACTGTACTTCAGTTAAAGTAGTTTTTAGGCTTGCTTCTGTAAAAGCATCATCTGCTAAAGACTTAGCTATCATACTAATTTTATTTAGTAAGCTTTGTTTTGCACTATAGACATTCCTAAATGCTTGGCTAAATAAAGCACTATTTATATCAGTATTTCCGCTAACATCATTCCATAAAACTGGTAATGTTAAGCCAGCTAAATAATTAGTTAAGACTGTTATGCTATTTGTATAAGCTGTTTTCTCTGTAGTAATATTATATGAAGTAGCAGTACTTTCAATACCAGTCTGTTCATCTAGTATAGTATCATATTCTTTTATAATAGCTGGCTTTTCATTAGGTGATAGAATATCATCATCAGCTATATCATCAATAGCAGCATTGGCTGTATTAGCATCAAATTGAGCTTGAGCAGCGGCATATGCAGCAGATTCTGCAGCTGCTTGTGCTGTCAGAGCTGCAGAATCATCCGTATAACCAGCGTCATTAGTAAAGTATGCATTACCTATAACTCCTAGCTCAGCTGTTGTAATAGTATTAGCTGCTATCTGGTCAGCAGTCACACTTTTACTAACTAATAAGTTGCCATCAATAGCTACATCACTAGTCATATTAATCTTATGATTAACTGTATCTACTTGGAAAGGTTGATAACCTTCTTGGGTAGCTGAACTACTAATTGCAAATTTCTCTGCATATATTTCAAATACACTAGATATACCATCAGAAACTGCTCTATAACCTGATACCCTACCATTAGCTTCTACGGCAACTTCATAGATAGCACCAACGGCGTTTTGAGTAGCATAGGTTGAATTAATTACACTAGTGGTAGAATAATTATCAGCTAAATTAGTACTTAAAGTTAAGACCTCACTAGCCAGTGCATAATTACCTCCAGCATCTATAGCAGCTGTGGTAGCACTAGTAATACTACTAAGTAATGTCCCATCTCCTACTGATATACTATTTTCCACTGACTTCACTATAGTTGTATAGTCTGGTACTAATTGTGATAGGTCAAATTTAACCTTATTAACTACAGCATTAAATTCTGTCTCAAACTCTTTAACCCGAGTTTCAACTATTTCTTGTAACTGAGCAGCTGATAGTAGACTATTTGGATTGAGTGATGTTTGGTCAGCTTCTGATGCACTATAATAAGTTGGTGCACTAGAGACAGATACAGATAAATTCTGTAGATATCCCCTTAGTGCTATGTCGTCATTTAAGTCTACTGGTACTTTAATATCTCTAGCCATTTTCTATCCTTTTTGTCTAGGTTCTACTTTATACTGTATTTCATATACTGTACCAGTACCTTCAATTTCAAACTCAATACCATAACCTTTAGTCACGCCATTACCAAGCTTTAAGTTATACATTTTATCACCGGTGACATCTATCTCATTAGCTAAGATACCATCAATAAATACTTTAATATTAAAAGTACCATTATATCTAATGTATATATCTTTATAGTTTTTATAGTTAGAATAGCTACCTTCAGTAAAGACTGGCGACTTCCAATGCATTTGCAGTAAATCACCATCGAATAGTCTTTGTAATGTACCATTATAGTACTGATATACATTATCTAGTGCTGTAACTACTTGCTCACCTATAACCTCTATATCTCTAACTATTTGATTGTATCTAAAGTCAAAAGCCATAATTTTATTGCCTAGTGGGTGATAGTAACTAAGATAATAAATACTGTCATGTACTGCTGCACTATAGATAGTATTGAATGTTAGTTTACCAACTTTAGGCCTACTAACTACTTGTATGATACCACCAGAAGTAGTACATAAACCATCTAGTGACATCCATAGTAATTGGTTATCAACAAAGGCAACTGATTGGTGACTAATACAACCTTGAGAACTACTAAGTAAAAACTTAGAAAAGCTTGCTGGTGAATTACCTACAACTATGTATGTTTTAAACTTAGTAAATACTAGTAAGCCATTACTCATAGCTCCTATACCTGTTATATCACCATCAAAGTCAATAAAGAACTCAGCTGGCCAGGAGTATGGCTTAGCTATCTCAGTAAAGTATAGCTTATCTCCTACTGCTGCAAATAACATAGCATAAGCTTCTGTTAGATACTTTAATCCTTCAACTGGTCTATCGTGGTTTAAACTATCTAGTATAGAGCTACCAGCCAATGATAACACACCAGTCCCATCTTTATATTCTGGAGTAGCTACTGCTGGGTGGTCAAATTCATGAACTAGAGTATAAGCTGTAAGACCTCCTCCAATTTTATAAAGTCTTATCTTATCAATAGTTACATCAGTTTCCGTTGACTTAGGTAATGGAGCAATTATAACATCATTACCAGCGCTATTAACTTCTTCACTAATTGGACTAGGAGGGCTCTCAATACCATTAGCAGAGTTGTAGTATGTATAGCAATAGGTAAATATCTCTCTATCACTAATATATAAATCTCCTAAAGTCTCAGTACTTTTGGTATCTATAATAGTTGCGCCACCAGCTATACTATAAGTAGTTTCTCCAACTTCATAGTAGTTTACACCATCTTCTCTATATAGCTTTATTAAATCACCATCAGTAAATGTAGCGATTGGCAAGCCTGTTAAAGTAAAAGTAATTTTCTTACCAGTAAAAGTAAGAGCAACATCACAACTATAATCGAGCTCAAAGGAAGTGCTTAAGATGCTACTAAATACTACTAATTTATAGTTATAAAAGCCTTTTATAATATCTCCACCATCTTCTATAGTTATGTCTACATTAGCTGAAATAGTCTCAACTAATGATACTGTAGGAGCAGTAGTTGGAGGAAGTATACCAAGCTTACTTAGAGTCAAGTCTTTATAAGATTGTAATATAGTACCATCACTAATATACAGTGTGTCTCTATACTCTACAAATGTAGCTTCTGTAGGTCTACTAACCCACTCATCATCAGCTTCAAAATAAGTAAAATACTTATCGATAGGTATACCAGTAGATACAGGCCCCTGAATACTAGTAAGAGACCCAGTAGCGTTATCTATATTAGTATATATTTGTGCTTCATTTTCAGCAAGTAAAGACGGGTTTACTCTAATATTTTTACCGCCACTAAAGTCTCTTATTAACATTTTATACCACCTCTATAGTAATAATCTCTTCTCTTTGTTGAGCATCTATAAGCTTACCCATTAATCCTCTCATAGCCACTTTAGAACTACCTATCCAATCATCTGTTTCTGAACTATTAACACTACCTACAAGTATGCAACCTTCTGTATCTTCTGGCTTGTTACCAGAGTGCATTCTAACACCCGTAAAGCCTTCAACATTGTGAAGTAATGGTAATAGCTTATTAAACCTATTTGAGTGCGTTAAAGTGATTGTATACTTACCTCTAGGTATTGCACTCTCACCATATACCTTCTCATTACCTTCTTCAAGAAACCTATCTTTATCTTCAAGTGTATAACACTCAAATTCACCATTAACAAATAGCTTACCCTCTGTAGAATTGTTTGTAAATGACTCTCTTACAAGTTGTAAATACATTACTTACTTCCTTTAAAATGCTTCATTGTTTTTTCGACACCTCTACTACCAAAGTATGCAACAGTCATTGTAGATAACAGTGTCTCAAGAACTGGTATATAGGATTGCTTTATTGAGAACTCTCCTATATTTCCATCAGTCAATACTACAGCTCCAAACAATACAAGAACAGCAGAGTAGCTTACTGGTCTTACAAGCCTTGTAATCGAGTGTTCGTTATCAGAAGTCCATCTTTTAGTTATCTCTTGTTCCGCTTGTATAGATAACTTTTCAGCTTCTAATGTTGCATTTGTTTGTATCTTTGCAAGTTCATTCTTTAATAACAGTTTTTCCTCATCAGAAGTAACTAGTTTATCGATAGCATTACCTACGCTATCTACTACTGTACCTACACCACCAGCAAATAAGCTCTTTAACCAATCCATATCATCCTCCTATTAACTTGTGGAGATTTGCTACAAACATAGTTAGTTTCCACCCACCATAAACAATGGCTGTTGTGACGATACCAATTACAGTAAGTATTGCTTTCTTTTTATACTCTTTATATGGTGCATCTCTCTCATCTAAAGCATCTTGTATAGCTCTTTGTTTCTCTTCTTCTATTCTCTTTTGCATAAGAGCTTTAGAATTATCATCAGTTTCAACTTGAACTTTACCTATAGTGTTTGTAAGTTCTTCAAGAGCATCTATTATCTTGTCATACTTTTCCATTTCTTTACTATCGTGGGTCTTAGCCCATTCATTTAGTCTAGCAATTTCGTGTCTTATCTCATTACTAAAGTCTGCTCTTTGCTTTTCGTGTTCCTTTAATGACTTTTTAATATCAGCCATAGTAGACTCAAGATTATCTATTCTGACAGCCTCTCCACCTATATGCTCGAGTATATCTTCTATCTGCTCCCAAGTCTTTAACTTGCATCTCATTACCTCTTCTGCAAGTTTAGCTGTATCCACCTCTTCTTCCATTCTACTTGTCCTTATACTGTTTATTTACAAATTCTTCTACTGTCATATTATCATCATAATAAGCATTATGAAACAGCAGTTGGTCTAAGTGATATTGAGCTTTATATATCTTGTGTTCTATACCTCTTTTAGCTAGTTCATCTGCAAGTAGTTTGTTAGACACTTTCCAAGTCTCTGCTGATTTCCTATCTTCTTCTCTCTCTTCAAGTATCTCCGCATCAGTCATATCTGTAGCATTAAGTACTCTATACTTCTGAATATAGTGTTTATCATCTTGCTCTGGGGTACCACCATTATATAAGTAACTACCAGCACCTAACACTAAGAATAATACAAGTATGTAACTCATAGTAATGCTCCTAGTCCTACAATAAATACAGTAGATAATATGCCTACAAGATTAGCTACAACATCAAGATAGTCTGGTGTACCTCTACCTAGCTTATAGTCATAGTAAACCTCTTTAGCTACTCCTATAAGGAATACTATGAATGAAGCATATAATACATCTATACCAAGTACATATATCCAAGCAGTAAGTAGTGCTGATGCTAAGAAGTGTAGTTGTTTATCTATTGGTATCTTTTTCATACTATCAACCTTGCTTCTGCTCTTTTATCAATTACCTCTTGTGGTATAGCTTCTCCATTGTCTACATATCTAATGTAATACCAATCAGTATCAGCTAAGTATTTAAGAGCATCTTGTTTCTCTTTAGACACATAACCAAGTTTATCTAACTCTGCTTGTATCATTTCATCTGTAACTTCAATAGGAGTATATGGTCTTACAAGTTCTGTAACCTCTGGTACTGCTGGAGTAAGCTCCATACCATCTTCATAATAAGTGGCTTCAACTGCTTCTTGGATTACTTTAACCTCATTCTTAAACTCTTCAAATGTCATATAGCTTTCATCTTCTGAGTAGTCTATCTCTACTTGTGGGTATACATAGTCTAGGGGTATTCCATCAAGTTCTATAAACACTTCTATATTGTGAGCATCTTTTTCCTCTTCTGTCATATCTCTGTAGGAAGGAAACATATTGTCATATTGATTAAATAACTCTTCATCAAACTTAGCTTTATCTAGTCTAAGTAACTCTTCTGTAATTAGCTTTTGTATAACTGCCAATGGTTTCCCATTAGCAATTACTCTTTCAATCTGGCTAGTCATTATTTATCTCCTATGTATTTATTTAGAGGTGTAGATGCAACTATAGTCTTAACAGTATTTGCATTGTCATCTGTTAGAGTTCCATTAGTAAGTTGAGAGAATGTATTATCATCTCCATCATAAGCACCACTATTACTTACCATCTCTTGTGCAAACACTTGATAGTGAGCCATACCGTCATCATCTTCTGCTATTGTCTCTATCATCTTGTATGCTGGACTGTCTGAGTTGTCTAGTGCCATTGTTGAGTGGGATGGTAAGTTTAATTGTTTGCCTAAGTATCTATAGTTAACTGTATTATTCCAAGAAACTCCATCATTAAATATACCAGTATATGAAGTAGAAACTATTCTCTCATATAGACTTCCATCAGCATAGCCAGAGAAACCATATATTTCAAATATATCACCAGTATTCATAGTATGAGTGTCGCCTGCATTACATATCAACTTAGGCTTTATGTAGACTACATTCTCAACAACTTTACTCTCCAACCCATTACTACCATTACCAACATTAACCTTACCAGTAGGTACTAATTGATTGCCTTTGTAGATACTATGTGAGTTAGTAGCTGTAGCATAGTTACCTACTAGCTTAACTGCTTTAGGGTCTGATACTTGTGTTGTTGGTATTTTGGCTGTGTATTGTTTAATAGTCAATACATTTGTATTTGTGTAGTCTTCATTTAATACAGAATCAAATGCAAGACTTTGAGGTTGTAGTACTCCTCCTCCTATATCTTGAAGGTTCACTAGCATTTCTTTACATTTTCCACTCATTTTAACATCGATAGTATTACTATCAACTAAACTATTTCCAGAGTCATCTACCAACAATGGGTTCATTCCAATCATAGGTAAACCACTAGCTAATCTATCTTTAACTGCTTGTGGGTAGTTGCTAGGGTCTCCTATCCAGTCTGTTCTTAGATATGTACCGCTTGATGGGTGCGGTAGGGTTTTATGATAGCTTCCTATTGCTGGTAAAGACTCTGCGAATGTTGCACTTATGTCTCCATATTTACTATCAAGTCTAACTAGTGTCCTATTTGTCCCGTATATACTAGAAGCTATAGAATCATAATTAACACCATCTATATTTATCTTTATGTACTCATTTGATGTACTACCATCTGTTGAGCCAAAAGCATTTCCATTATTATATACACCACTTACTATAACAAAAGTATAAGGTGCTATATAACCACTAAATGTACCAGTAGCCAGTGTTGATACAAAAGCATCATAAGTAGCAACAACCCCACCAATACCATCTAACTGTCCTGACTTAGCTTTAGTACTAACTCTATTAAGTTCATCTTGTTCTGATACTGCATTGGCTTCTATTCTTAAGTCTATCCACTGGTCTGGGTAGATTATGTCATAGTATTTACCTTGTGGGTGTCCAAACAAAGAGTCAACAACATTTCCTATGCTTCCATCTCTATTTGTTTGTGTTGTTTTCCAAATAAAACAGTCTGCTACACTTTCACTTGGAGTTGATACTAAATTAGAATACCAATATGCACCATTATTAAGTACTTTATCATAAGCCCAAAGAGCAGTACCAAAAGCATTAAAATATGGATGATAAGCACCTTTATTAAGCGTACTCCAAGTACCTATAGGGGTAACAATATCAGTACCTTTACTATAAAGACCATTACTTAACTTACTATACCCATTGTCAGTCATAACTATATGTGCATTACCACAATCTTCAATATCTGTATCTACAAAACATACTTCTGTTTTAATAGTACCATCATTTCTTCTAGTAGCTAGTATCTTGTTTGTGATACCGAATTTAGTTCTATCTTCATAGTATGTAGTGTCAGTTAATATAGTACTAGCTGGAGCTGTTTGTTTTGCTCTGTATATGTCTGATTTTAGTTGTACTGAGATGTTGTCTACAAGTATAAACAGTGCATCAGTATTAAGTGTATTTATAGCAGTTACATAGAGTGTTGTTGCTGTAGCTACAAATGAAGTTCTGACTTCTTTATCTGCTGTTAATGTTCCTGAATTATAGATATTACTAGTACCTAGTAATGTACCTAACCATAATGCACCATTTGAATTAAATGTAAAATCAGCTTTAAAATAATACTCTGCTCCAATAGTAAGACCTGATAATAACTGATAAGCATACCCATAATTTGTCGCTGCATTAGTGATTTTCATTCTTGTGGTATCTACTGAAAGAGTAGCATTAGAAGCACTCCACCCACTTGTATCAGTATCAAAAGTACCATTAGTAATCAACTCTTCCTTATCTATAACTACATAATCACCAGCATTAACACTACTCTGTACTACTAAACCATCTGTAGCTTGGTCTTGTACTGTTACTTCTGGTATGTCATTTGTCATATCTACTGTTGTTATTTCTTTTACTGATATGTTACTATAGTAGACTGTGCTTCCAACAACATTACTACTTATTGACAAATTTACAACAACACTACTTGAGGTTGCTCTGAATATAGCATAAGAAAAAATACCAGTACCAGCTATTTCTGACTCTATTGTCGTTGCTCCTGATGCAAAGAAAATATTTGGCTGAGATGTTCCATTTCTTCCATAAACATTAATAATATATGCTTTTCCGACAACACAAGATATTGTAGTTTTTGCATAACCAAAATAAGATGCTCCATTTTTTATCTCAAGCTCTCCATTTGAAACAGATAATATAGCACTATCTCCAGCTACCCACCCAGTAGTACCATTACTAAAGTCTCCATTAGTAACCAACTCTTCACCATAAGTATCGACTATATTACCATCAAAGTTTACAAACCTATCAGTATTTGCCATCTTGTATTCATTGCCAACTACTGTCTTAAATACATTAGCATCATCTTGTTTGTTGATTGTACCACTTGCTACAAACTTAGCTTGGTTAGCTATAGTATCTCTACTTATACTATCCGATACTATTTGTGCGTCTATTACATCTTGTTGCTCTATTGGTCTTATATTAAATGTTCCCATCTACTTTCCTTATGGAGTTACTATTGTTATTGTTCCATCAGCATTGAATGTTACTGATTTTATTGCTGTAGCTATAACTTTTGTCTTATCTACTTTCTCGCTATCTAGTTCTTGTAGTGCAGCCTGCACGCTTGTAGAAGAGATGCCACCTATTGCTGTTACTCTAACATCACTAGCATCTTGTTTTGGATATGCTGCTAGTACTTGTAATACACCTATATTAGCATTAGATTTTAATACATACGCTATAGGTTGAGCAAATCCTGTAGTAGGAGCTACACTAGTTAGTCCACCAGTAGTATTTACATATAGTATAGTACCGTTAGTGTAAGCCGAGGTATCTAGTCCATCTATAATACCATTAGCTATTGCCATACCGAACGCATCTATACCTAAGTCTTCTGCTAGTATACCTATAGCTACTCCAGTAGCATTATTAGCTGCTACTACTTTTACTGCATCTTCAGTATCACTATATCCGAAGTACGATACTACAGTACCTTTAGGCATTATGACGCCACTTTGGTTTTTTACTCTCATATGTACAGCATCAGCTTTAATTCTATTAGTATAATCATCTAGTGTTTTGTTAGTTAAAGTAGATATAGATGCTTCTGTTAAAGTTAAAGCATCACTCCAATTAGCACCATCCCAGACCATAACACGATTTAGTGTAGTATCCCAGTATAAAGCGCCTACTAATAGGGTATCTCCATCATTATCTAATGTAGGTGGAGTATCTTTACTACCTAGATATCTATCATCAAACATATCATATAAAGCTTCAGTTGAAGCAGCATAGCCAGGAGAAGCTATAATTGTATCTAAGTTTGCTACTACAACAGCCAAATCATCTTTAGCTGGTAAAAGTAAATCATATACCTCTTGTAGGCTTTTAGTTTCATCAAATGGTAAGTTAGCAGCATTTATTTCTGTAATAGTACCTGTTACTCCACCTCTAATCTGGGTCTGAGTTCCAGTACCAAAGGCTAAATCTTCTACACCTAGTGGTTGTCTATTAAGTGTAACATTCATTAAAAACTCCTATACTCTGTAAGGTAATCTGTAACAGTATTACTACTTTTAGAGGTTTTACCTTTCGCTTTAGTCACATAAGACTCATATATACCAAGTTGTGCAGCACCTAAGTCTCTACTAACTGAGTCTTGGTCAAATATAAGACATTGACCAGTAATATATGCTATCATAGCATGGTCATACGTATCATCTAAATCTATCTCATCATCAGTTGAAGCAATGGTAACTTCTCTAGGTTTACCTATATAAAACACTAATACATACTTACTTAAGTCTTGTTCTATATTTTCTACAGCTGGTACACTAATTAAATCATCAGTAACACCAATATCAATTAACCCGCCAAAGAAGCTATTTTGCGTAATAATATTTGCACTACCTTCAGATACTTTTGGGTATAATCTAAACTTTGATTGACCATAAACATCAAATATTACAGCCTCTGGCTCATCACCAGTTGTGTCTTCCCAAGTACTATCTCGTCTATCCATATAGCTTGAGAGTCTTCCTTCTAGCACTTTGGATAAATACTGTATTCTATCTATAGAGCTAGCATATGGGCTAACATCGTATATACCAATATTATTCTCTATTAGCATATAGCTTCGTCTTTTTAAAGTCTTTGCATTTAATACAAAATGACTAAGACCTTCATTAAGAAGACTAATTAGGTCATCATCTGACCAACGCGTTGCATTTTTATCACTAAGAATTAACCTAGCTCTATTAATAATCTTAGTTATTCTACTCATTAGCCATCCTTGTTAATATACTAGCAGATGCTCTGATTAAAGAGCACCTAAAGTAAATTAAACGCTTGTTAACTCACCATTTGTTTTAGTAAACTCTGCATACTCTACTACAACTTCTACTTTACCAGCAGTTGCATTAGCAGTACCAACAGTTACAGTAACCTCAGCACCAGTCGAAGTAAATACTGGAGTTGTTGCTCCACCTTTAACTGCACCAGCTACACCAGCAAATGCTACAGCAGCAATTGCATCAGTTGAGCCAACAGTTACTTTACCAGTAGCAGTTGCACCAGTAACACCTGAAAGTACTACAAAGTAAGCCTTAGTTACTACAGCGTTTGCTGGAAGGTTGAATACTGAAACAGATTCACCAGAAGCTACTGCTTGCTCACCAAAATCGATAGTTGCTGAAGAAACTGAAACGTCCTTCTTACAGCTATTTGAACCATTTAACATTTGATTATATGTTGCCATTAATCTCTCCTATATTATTAGGTAAGCCGAAGCCTACCCGTGTTTGATATCAACGGCAATAACACCGAAGTCAAGACCACTAATTTTAGCAGCTTTATATACTGAACCACCCTCAAGTTTAAGGTTAGTTTTCTTAGCCTCTGTCCAGAACTCAACTGCAGATTGTGATGTAATACCGAAGTCAGTAGACTCTTGGAATTTGTAATCAGGCATCTTACCGAAAGCCATTTGACATGCACCTTGTCCAAGGATTAAACCACGTGACATAAGTTTAGAAGCAGTTGCTGAGTCAGTTTCGAATGCTTCTTGTCCTTCCCAACCAGTAAGAGGAGTAGTAGCATCAATTGTGCCATCAGTTGTATATTTACGTAAACCAGCAATCTCAACTTCTGAGTCAGCCATTGTAAATGCACCAGCACCGTCAGTGTAACCAAAGAAGTCAGAAGCTTCAACGATAACTAAACGTCCAAGTTTACCAATAACACCAGAAATAGTTCTGTTATTCATACCACGAACATCAGCTTGTGGAACAATAGTTTGATACTTAGTTGATTGCTTAAGCTTAGTAGCCATAAACGAGTCAATAATAAATAACCAAACAGCTTCACCATTTTCTAGTCTAAATGGCTCTAGTGGAGCACGACGACCAGCAGCAGTTGTTGTTAATGCACCAGTTGCGCTAGCAGCTTTAAACCCTTTACCTGTTTTAAGAGCATCTTCAATACTAATAAGGTCATCATAATCAAATGTTGTACCTAAGTCATAGATATGTGAAGGAGCAGTATCAGTACCACCTTGAAGTGCATCAAAAATCATTTGGTCTTTCCAACGAATGAAAAGGTCAGAAAGTTTTGAACGACTGTCAGAGTGTTCATTAATCGTTAAATCACCGATGTTTTTACCATCAAATTTGTCACCGTTATCTACGGGAATTCTATAGCGCTCAACAGTAATCTTATCAGAGAATTTACGTTTGATTTCGCCTTTACCATATGCAGTATCCTTACCTTTAACAGCTTTACCACTAATTTTACCTGAATAGTCAAATACTACAGTATGACCATCACCAGCACTTTCGTTGTTTACTTGATAAACGATTGCATTACTTGAGTTCCCTGTATATGGGCCCCAGAATGATGTTGAAGCAGCTTGTACTAAGCCTTCACGCATCCATTTTTTACGTTCTAAATCAGAACCTATAGCTACTTGAGCTGTTGCCATGTTATTTCCTTACTTAATAAGTTTCATCTTTATAGTCTTGCTTTTTCTTCTTTTTAGCACGCGCTCGGTCTGCATCAATGAAACCTTTAGCGAACTTATAAGCGTCATCACCAAGTCTTTTCTTTGTTTCCCTTAGGTAGGCATCTACCATAGGGTCCTCATCGTACTTTTCCATTTTCTTCTTAGCCATAATGGCTCCTTTTAGAAGATGTCGTTTTTATATGACTCACTAAGAGATTTCTCAGGCTTCATATCAGTAGGGGTTACCCCACCACCAAGGTTACCCATATTGGGTTGGTTTAACGTTGAGGGATTCTCTACTACCTTCCCTTTATTAATATAGGTATGTACCTCGTTTAGAAACTCCTCGAAAGAAATTTCATTATTCTCAAGCCTTTTAGTAATTCTCGGAGGAACTTCATTCGCTATAATCTCGTCAGTTATTGGCGTTTCAGTTGAGTCGTTGAATTCTTGTAAAACCTGAGAGCGACGCTCAAGCTCATATTGTTGCTCAGCAGCTTTTCTAGCTTCACCCGTCAGTTCTTCTATCTTAGCTCTAGACTCAGCAAGTTTTTGACTTTCTAGTTGATTAACTTTCTGTCTCCAAGCTTGTGGGTCTTCATACATTAAAGAATCAAGCTCTTCTTGTTCCTCAGCGGTAAAAGAAGGTTTGTTACTATTACTAAGTTGCTCTAGTAATTTTGCTTTCTCAGCTTCTAGAGCTTTAAGAGCTTGCTGATTCTTAGTGTATGACATCTGAGTGTCTCGACGTCTTTTCTCAGCAGTAGCTGCAAACTTAAGTTCTGGTGATAACTCTACATCTTCGGGGAATATATAGTTACCTTCTTCGTCACTAGTTATTTGACTAACTAATGAAGATACCTGTTTTGTTACATCTGCTGCCGGTTGTTCTGGAGCAGCAGCGTTGTCTGGATTGCTCATCTTTGGTCCTTATTATGTTATTATAACAACATTAATTATAATGTTATAACTATTATATCTAAATTAAGTTTAAACGAATATTAAATTATAAGGCAAAACCACTATAATTTTGATAATTATCTCGTCGTTCTATCCACTGCTCTTCGTCGCTTTTAACTCTGGTTTTCCTAACTTTAAAATACCCTAAGCCTTGTGCCATATACCTTAGTGCTGCTGCGTAGTTACTATGTATGTCGTGTACGTCAGTCCCTAAGAACACTCCTAGTGCCCTGTCATATTTCTTGCGATAGTTCTGTAGTGCTAATAGTGTGTCCATAACCTTAGTATCGTCAAACACTGCTATATCTATAAACTGTCTTGCTGCTTCAATAGAGTCTTGAAAGCTTAGCTTCTCTAGTACTCTAACATTACTAAATCCTTCCCTCTGAAATGTCTCAAGTCTCGTTCGCCCTGTTGAGTAGTCTCTAACATTAATATCGTGAGGCATTATAATATTCTCATAATTACCTGAATATGGTAGCTCTTTCAGGACATTAGCATAGAACACTATACCCTCATCTTTATTGTGATAGTTATCTATGAGATATGGTGTACCATCTATAACCTGTGAGAACAGCATAACAGTCTCATCATTTATCCCAAGGTCAAAACTGACATTAACTCCATAGTCAGGGTTATATTTTGTCTTCTGTATTCTGCTAGACTGCTGGAGCCTTAGGTACTGTGCTCTAAAGTACATACCCTCTACTTGCGTTGCGAACGCCATCTCTGGAGTCGCTGGGTACTCTTGGTTAAAGTCATCTCCCAGCTCTGCCATCTTAGCTGCTAACCACCATAGTTGCTCTTGAGACAGGTCGATATCTAGTTCATCTTTAACCTTCTTCTGGTACTCTATCACGTCCTCACTAATAGGATATTCATAACTAAGTGTACAGTCAGGGTCTTCCATCCAACTAAGGAATATAGGCTGAAAGTCTAGAGGAGTTAGTTCTTGTGTCGAAGACGCTCTTGTCGTTGCTGTCTGCCACATCTCGTAAAAGAGCCCTGTCTGCCCTTCAGCTGTTGACTCTATTGTTATCTTATTCTTAACAGATACAGCCTGAAATGCACCAGTCTTAAGCTCCTTCGCTTTCTCTGGGTACCTCTTTGCAATCTTCCCTAACTCTGATACGTGTAGTCCTTGGAGAGTATCCCCACGGAAGTTACCTATCTTAAGTACCGAACCATTACTAAATGTCATACCCTTAGAGTTGTTACTAACTAATTTAAGACCAAACATATCCTTAATATCCTGGTCAAGCTCTTCCCACATAAGCTCAGCTCTCTTACTAAGTTTATCTGCCTCATCTTGCCCGTAAGATTGTATACCTGCTGAGTACCCCGGCTTAAATAGTACATCGTCGAGATTATATGCTAAGTATAGTGTCGATATCCCTTGCTGTCGTGACTTCAGAATTATCTTCTTATTATGTTTAAACTTCCTTAGTACCTTTTCTTGTGAATGATTAAGCTTCATCTTAGTTAGAACACCATCCTTATCCCTAATAGCATAGAGATTATTCATACGCCAAAACTTACTACTAAGTTTAGTATCTATAAACTCCTCCTGCTCTGGCGTTAACTCAACAGTCATCTTTAAGTCTCTCAGTTAGGTTCTGTATTAGTACGTTTATTGTTGGACCAGTGTTAGTGTCCTTATAGCTCTTCTCTACTGAGTCTACAATCGCTACCATATCCTTAAGCTCCTTCACCTCTGCATACTGCGCATGATTCTTTATGAAGTCTAGTGCTTTAGCCACCACTTCCTTCTTAAACGTGTCTATGTCTGCCATGAGGTCTTCGTGAGAGTCTTCTGTTGTTACTATGTTTTTATCACTAATAGTAGTCTTAGGTACTGGGTTATCACTAGTGGTAGTCCCTGGCACTAATATAACATCTCTAGGTTCTGTGCGTTTCTTCCAGTGCGTGGTTTTATCACTAGGTATACTATACTTTTGTTGGATTTCTGTGAGTGTTATGTCGGTGGTTTCGTATTCTATTTGATACGACAAGAGTAATGAATTTTCCATTGTTTGTCCTTTGATGATTCTAATACTAGTTAGTTACTCGATTATATCTTGATTATCTTTAAAGTTTGTTTAAACGTTGTTAAAGTTTGAAAATCTGTTAGACTCTTTTAATTAAATAAGGTTTGAAAATCTGTTAGACTCTTTTAATTTAGTTAAATTAAAGTAAGGTTTGAAAATCTGTTAGACTCTCAGGGTGCGTCGCATGAATATTTTTATAAGCCCGGTAAGCCCCTGGGGGGGTCCAATATAATATTACAGAATCTTTAAGATTCCAATATAATTTAATGTCAATTTAATAATATATCGGTATACGCATGCGTGTTTCATTATTATACGTGACGTGCGCACGCGTACCATAAATAATATTAAATCTTTATTAAATTTTAATATTAATATAATAATTTAATATAAATTTAAATTCTTTTTAATATAATTTTAATATAACTTGATATATAATTATTACATCAAAAGGGAATGATTATTAAATCGAATTAAAAAGCTTTAATATTCGCTTAAAGATTCTTTTGGTACAATTTAATTATAAATAAATAAAGGAGTTCGAAATGACTATTAGAATTGAAGTAGATTACGAGTATATTAGAGGTTGGGACAAAACTATATTTAACGTAAGTGCCTTTAGCGAAGATTTAGAAGAGTTTATCGAATTCGTTGACTACCAATGTGGAGATTTACGTAATGAAACAGAAGCACTTAATGACACAATAAAATGTTTACGTAAAAGCGCTTTAACTAAATTTAATGAACTGATTTAGTGTAGCGCTTTTCGAAGCGTCTCACTAAGTCCTAGACTTAAAATAAAACATAACAGGAGTCAATTATGACTAAGAAAGAATTACACACACAGGTACGCACACAAATTGACGAGTTACTAAATACTCAACCAAAGCTATCGAAAGCTTTTAAGGAGTCTTTAGTCAAAATTATAGACACTAATTTAGCACCGAAGCAAGGCGGAGGCGGTTCGCAAAATCCTCCGAAGCTCGACGAAGATGGCAACATTGTTGAAGCATTTTGTCGCTTTCACCAACGCTACGAAGCTGCTGAAGCTATGGTGATATCTAATGGAAAATCGAAAGGCTATTGTAAGGCTGGGATTAGTGCTTGGAACAAAAACCAAACTAAAGTTAAATCGTTAGAGGCCGAAGCACTAAAAGCAATCTCAGAGGGTGACATAGAAACTGCACAAGCGAAGTCTAAAGAAGCCAAAGAGACTAAAGAGTCACTCGTGTACGACTATGAAGCTGACTGGGAGACTTTTAACTCTTAAGACTATATAAGCGCTCTTCGGAGCGTCTATTAGAGTTTTACTCGACTAAATAATACTTAAAGGATAACTAATGGATAACTATGCACTAATAGATTGCTTCGAAGAGGCAGGAAGACAAGGGTATATAACTGATTTAATAAATAACGCTGAGTGTAATAGTATGTGCGAGACTTGCCCAGCTGCTGTTGCTTGCGAAGAGCTTAGCACAAATGCTGAAGGCGACAAAGAATATTCACTATTTGTAAAGAACTTTAAGAGACTTTTAGAGTCTACAGGATATCTTAAGGAGACTAAAGATGCTTAATATAATACTAAAGAGACTTTCAACAATCACAGGAGCACCATTAGAGGGTGCTGAGCCTACACGAATACTATTACACGATGATGGGATAACTATAGTGTCAACACGTATTGTAAAGTTACGAACTGTTAGGGTCATAACTACTTGTGATGGCACTACTGGAGACTTTGCTAAGAAAGCTAAGAAATTGGCACAACTGGACGATAGTGTTTACGAAACTTTTGGTAGACTGCAGGACGATGAGTTAACTTCTGAGGACTAAATAGATTTGTTTAGGCACTGTTACTTTTTGTAACATATTATTATTTTATTATATCTTATATATCATTAAATATCTTATATATCATATAATATCATACAAATCTTAAAGGATGCGTCAGTTTCACTTTATTTTTACGATTGAAAAGGGGAAGGTACAGAGAACAAATATATTTAAGATATATCTAAAGTTATTTTAAAGTTATTTTAATGGAATTGTTTAAAAAATATCTCATATATCATCTTGTTCTCAAATATATCAAATATCTCAAATATCATCAAAATCGATTTTTTAATTTTTTATATTAATAAATTTTTTTAATATATAATTAATATAAAAAATTGTATAATATTCTCTCAATTCCAACACATCTATTAGTACACTATTAGTATTCCAACAGAATCTATCAGTATTCTAAGAGACAACATAGTATTCCAACAGAATCTATTAGTATTCCAACAGAATCTATCAGTATTCCAACATAGTATTCCAACAGAATCTATTAGTACCAAAACATTAGTACACAACCATTAAAAGGAGCACGTATGACAGAAGACTACGAAGCATTCAAAGCTAAAATCAAGGCCAACGAACGAATAGAAGACTACAACTCGCAATTATTAGTACACCGACAATCAATCCTAGAGGATATCCAAGAGCGCAATCAAGGAGTAGTAGCAAGGGACCTCAACATGAGTCAATCACGCCTAAGCATACTTGTGCCATTTTTAAGAGCCTTGAACAATGACGAAGGAAATTAACATGCTTATTAGTTACACAACGCTCTCAACGAACAAAGAGCATATTCTCAATGACCAAGAGACTAAGAAAGCTATAATGCCTACACTCTATGCTAAGACGAATTGGAGGACAAACACGCAGCAAGACACTCTAGCCAATGTCATATCTTTCCAAGCACTAATAGTAATCTCAGGGCCTGACTTATTAGTTATTGACTTCGACGACAACGAAGCATTCAAACGTGCACAACTGTTTAACGAGTCACTAACTTCAAAACACAAGTGCAAATTTATAGTTAAGTCATCACGTAGAGGAGGTCACTTTTACTTCCAACATAATCCTGATATAGAAGCACCTACAGGGCACACGAAGCAGAACATAGTTGATTATTTAGAGGGTGATAAACACAACATAATTGCCCCAACAAGTTTTGACCCTGGTAAGACGATATTAGAGCCATACGATACGAACCTTACGCAGTTTAACACAGCCTGGGAAGTGTTTGTGACTCATATGGTACTACAGAACTTACCTGAGAAAGCATATAACATAGTACTAAGGTCTAGCCAGAGCCACTCTGATGATAATGTTAGTTTCGTTAAGCAGTACCTCAGTAATCTGATAACTGATGCTGATTTTAATGCTTATTATAATATACCAACTCCAATACCACCTGGTCAGAGTAACGAGTACTATAAAAATATCTCAACGAGACTTGCGTGTGATGAGACGGTATCATTTGAAGATTTTAAGTCGGCAATGGAGAAATTTAACGCCTTTCACAAACGTAAGGAGCAGGGAGAGTTATATAGTTGTCACATTAATTCAATGACTAACAACGGGTTATGGGCTTACGACGCTGATAAGAAAGTTAATAGTTTTGAGGTATCTCACAAGCTCTATAAAACGCCAATCAGTGTATACTATGATATAGACTCAGGAGAGTACTTACTTAGTTACTCAGATCGGGACGGTCAGCCACATCTGCACTGTATTCCAGCACGTGCGAAGTATCTTGAGCTCATTGAAAAGCTCTCGAGGTTGACCCCGCAGCAACGGAAGACTGATGCGATACCTGCTGTGCATACAGTGACTGACTATTCACTATCGTATGGTTATAACACGTCAACAGGCGTTTTTAACAAGGCGGTGACTGGTCCAGAGCTTGCAGCATTTTACGGTACTAAGCCTGATGGTTATACAGTGCCAACGCGTCTCCTTGATGTGTGTAAGCATATGTGGGGTGAGGAGTATGAGTATCTCCTAGCGTCCACTAAGTATAGGTATAAACACTTTAGGTTTTCACCAGTTGTAACGTTCTTACAAGGTACTGAAGGTAGTGGTAAAGACTTAACAGTTTGGCTCTTGACTAGGCCGTTCCCAGTACAGTCCCAGCTGTTAGATGCCAGTCTCTTGAATGATAAGCACTCGAATTGGCAGACAGAACCAAATGTAATAGTATCTGAAGTTGGTGACTGGCGTGCTATGGATAGAGATAGTCTCCTAGCAAAGGTTAAGACAATAGCAGGTTCTAACGGAATAGTAACATTTCGTGGTATGAATAAGACTGCGATAACACAACCATCACTTATTAAGATATGGGTGACTGGTAACAAGTGGGTGAAGTTGCATACCGATCCGCTGTCACAACGTAGGATACACCCTGTATATATGCCACGACCTCTTAATAAAGAGCTTGGTGGGCCGTATTCAGAAGGTGAGCTGAGAAGTATATTCTCTCACGAGAGTGTACTGAACTTTTATTATTGGCTTGGGAATGAGTCAGACAGTATACCAGAACTAACACTAGACCAATACATAGTACCAACTAGTAGGCACTCGTCAGAGAGTTATGAGATATACCAAGAGAATACTCAGACGATATCTGATACAGTATCACAGTTAATATATTCGAGGGACTATAACAAGTTCCAGAAGGCACTTAACTTGTTACACGTTACACTAGATGAGCTTACCTGGAAATATAATGGTAAGACTAACAACTTAGTTATTGCTGTAGCACGTCTCAAAGATGTTCTCGGTTCTAAAAACTCTGATGATATAGTTATGAAGACTATTGACAGACTAACATCTGAAAAGGAGGGTAACAAAAAGTTGAGGTTTGATAGAGACTTCCCTGAGAAGTTTATAACATTATACGGTGCACCAAGAGACTTAGAGACTGTAGCACCTATCGATGGACTTGATTAAAATACAAGGAGTAAAACATATGACACTATTAGAATACCAGAGACGACTAGAGAA
>Ga0272440_1000297_pt1 | contig 41978 bp, 44 predicted proteins | sample SSMMMBAug17_FD_192440 | JGI IMG/M metagenome (GOLD analysis project Ga0272440, IMG submission 192440) | Marine sediment archaeal communities from Little Sippewissett salt marsh, Falmouth, MA, United States - SSM-MMB-Aug17 | ecosystem: Environmental > Aquatic > Marine > Wetlands > Sediment ...
AGAGTGCACCTTGCAGCATTGCATTTATAATAATAGAGTAAAAAACAACACTCATAACAGAAGAAAGCTCTTGTGTTAGCTGAGAAGCCTCATCAACCGACATTTGTACTACTCTTTTTAAAAACTCTACAATCACGGCTCCATTGTAATGCGAAAAGAAGTAAAAGATAATGACCAAGAATGCATTTTTTAAAAACCCAGCACTAAAACTTCCTATTTTCCCAGTTAAAAAGAGTGCATTGGATGTCAAAGTTTTCATATTTACATCTTTGAGTGCATCCTCTATGTAGGGCTTAAAAGCGATGAGATACTCTGGTGGTGTTGCTATGAATGCTTCTAACTTTAACTCCAAAGAGTGGAAAAACTCTGGTTCTAAAGAGTTTAGCGAAAGCGTTAAATTGGCCAAAAAATATCCTAAAGGAGCAAAAAAAAGCAGTGCCAAAAGAAAACTTGAAGTAAGAGCTGCTAAAAATTTACTCTTTAAAAGCTCTTCAAAATAATCCTGAATATTTGAAGTAGATATCGCTAGAAGTGCAGCAATCATGATTACAAGTAAAAAAGGTTCATAAAGGAGGTACATCCAGTAGAGAGATACACCGAATAAAATAGCGATAAAATATTGTGGTTTCAATTTACATCTCTTTTAAAAAAGTGTGCCATCAGCGTTGATATACTCCATATTTAACACATCATACGTTGCACGTGTTGCACGTCTGCCTTTGGCTGTTCGCTCCAAATAGCCATTTGCAATTAAATAAGGCTCTAAAACATCCTCAACTGTTCCCTCATCTTCACTTAAAGATGCTGCAATTGAACTTAGTCCCATAGCCTTACCATTTGCTGATACAAGAAGATTGAGCAAACGTAAATCCATCTCATCGAAACCATGTGAATTAATCCCTAACTCATTTAGTGCATACTGAGTTGTTTTATGATTAATATGACTCTCCTGAGCAACTTCGGCAAAATCACGAACACGTCGGAGTAAGCGTAGTGCAATACGAGGTGTTCCTCGACTTCTTTTAGCTATTTCTAAAGCTGCTTCTTTAACAATCTCTCGCTCTAGTTTTTTGGAAGCCTGTGTAACAATTTTAGCAAGTTCTTCCGCTGTGTAAAACTGCATTCGAAAACTCATGCCAAATCTATCACGCAGAGGGTTTGAGAGCATACCTGCTCGTGTGGTTGCTCCTATAAGGGTAAAACGTGGTAGGTCAATTTTAACAGTCTGCGCAGCAGGTCCGCTACCTATAATTATATCTATACGATAATCTTCCATAGAGGAGTATAGAATCTCCTCAACAGCAGGAGAGAGCCTATGAATCTCATCTATAAAGAGAATATCTCCCTCTTCAAGATTTGTCAAAATAGCAGCTAAGTCCCCACTCTTTTCTATCATTGGTGCGGCTGTAACTTTAATGTTCGCATTCATCTCATTAGCAATGATAAGCGCAAGTGTAGTCTTTCCAAGTCCAGGAGGGCCATAAAAGAGAACATGGTCAAGAGCTTCTGCCCTTCTTTTTGATGCTTCAATAAAAACACTAAGGTTTTTTTTAATCTGCTCTTGTCCGATATATTCACTCCAAGCATCAGGGCGTAAGCGAACTTCACTACTCTGCTCATCCATACTAAAAGTCTCTATCTCTACAAGTCTCTCTTCCATCTTCTCTCTTCTAAGCTATTTTAACCAGAACACTTAATAAGTATGTTCATCTCTTGGAAACTCTCTTGAGACAACCTCATCTGCATACTCTGCAACTGCAGATTTTACAAGCGAAGCACCATCAAGATACTTCTTCACAAACTTCGGTGTAAACTCCTCAAAAAGTCCTAGCATATCGGAAAACACAAGCACTTGTCCATCGACTCCTGCTCCAGCTCCTATACCAATAACTGGTACTTTGACAGCTGTTGCGACCGCTTTAGCTACTTCTGCTTTTACGCCTTCTATGACAATACAAAAAGCACCGGCAGCATCTATGGCTTCAGCATCTTCTATAAGTTGCAGCTGCTCCGCATTTGTCTTTCCTTTAACCTTGTAGCCACCTTCACTACGAACAGATTGAGGAAGCAGTCCAATGTGGCCACACACTGCTACACCGTTATCGCAAAGATACTTTACCGTCTCTGCTTTGTCTAATCCGCCTTCTATTTTCACCGCATCAGCAGGAGTTTTTTGAAAAACCTCTATAGCATTTTTGAGTGCGTCATCTTTATTGGTATATGTTCCAAATGGCATATCACAAATAACAAAACTCTCTCTGGCACCTTTACAAACAGCATTTGTATGATAAATCATCTGTTCTAAAGTTGTGCTAATTGTGTCGCTTTTACCAGCAAAACTCATATTTAAACTATCACCTACCAAGATGATATCTGCACTCTGTGAGACTAATCTTGCAAATAGCGCATCATATGCTGTTATCATTACCAGGGGTTTTGTTCCCTTTGATTTTTTGATTGATGTTATAGTTAATTTTTTACTCATTAAAGACTCTTTCTTTGATTAATAAATGTATTTTAACTAAATATTGCTATAATTTTGACAACACGGGAGAATTTTTATGGGTGCAAGAAGTGAGCTAGAAGCGAATTTTGATTATGAAATAGTCGACGAATTTCTTGACCACTACTCTATGATGGTAGAGAGCATGGAAGTAATGATTATTGACCTCTCCAAGCCAAACATGTATGCTAGAAGTGTCAATGAACTCTTTAGAGTTTTTCACAACATAAAATCAGCCTCTTCTTATCTTAAACTCACTCCTATGGCAAAACTTGCTGCCTTTGTAGAAGATGAATTAGAAGTGTTGCGCACAAAAGAGCCCCCAATTACAGAAGAGACAACGAACTGGTTACTTGACATTAGCGATATGTTTGCAGCATGGCAAGATGACTTAAAGGCTGATAACGAACTAAGTAAAATAAAATTCTCTTTACTTAAAATACCTGATTTGGAAAAATAATATTGAAAAATTTAGTAGCATATATAACAACTGGTTATCCTGACAAAAACTTTACAACAGATTTGGCACTCACACTAGGTGAGAATGGTGTTGACACCCTTGAACTTGGGGTTCCATTTTCAGACCCTGTTGCCGATGGCCCATTAATAGAAAAAGCAAATCATAAAGCTCTTGAGCTTGGCTTTAAATTTAGTGATCTACTTGAAGTTTCAAAAGCTGTGGCTCCCAAGGTTGATACACTCTGGATGGGGTACTTTAATAGCTTTTTTCAACAAGACTTACGTAAGCTGATTCCTTTAGCTAGAGAAATTGGCATTAATGGGCTTATCATTCCTGATGTACCACACGAAGAAGCACAGCTATACAAAGCACTCTTTGCTCAAAACAATATTGCAAATATCTCTTTTGTGGCACCAACTGATAGCGAAGAGCGTATAAAAGAGATAGTAAGTGATGCACAGAAGTTCATTTACATGGTTGCCTACACTGGAATCACAGGTGCTGGAAAAGCAGAAGACCTACAGCCATTTTTAGCCTCTATAAAAAAATACACGCAAACACCTGTTTATGTAGGTTTTGGTGTGAATGAAAAAACCGCAAAAGAGAAAGTAAAAGGTGCCGATGGTGTCATCGTAGGAAGTGCTTTTGTAGACATTTTACTACAAGAGGAGCTCACACTTACTCAAAAAATTGAGCAGTGTAGCAATCTAGCAAAGGTTATAAAAGAGAGAATTAATTCTTAATTTTCCCATTTAAATACAAGTCCAACGTATGCTGTTGAGATTGTATTTATTCTGTAAGATACATTGTTAATTGTATTTTCAGCATCAAGACTTAAAACACGCCCAGCAAGCTCGAGGTCAAATTTATCATCTAGATGAATGTTTAAACCTATCTCTCCACCAAAATATCCAGTAGAAATAGTTCTTGCAAAAGTTTCACCATCAGCTCTCCATTTGATGTTTGCGACACCAATGTCACCACCTATAAAAATATCAAAAGAATCTGCAGGATGAAACTTGTACTGGAGTTCTGCCCCATAGGTTGTTATATATTCATAGTCTCTATCAGTATCATAAAAATACTTTCCACTAATGAAAGCTCTATAGTCTTCTGACTCAGCACCTACTTTAAGTGCTCCTACAGGCATCCATACGCTATTGGCTGTATTGTTATACTGTGTACCATAATCATAATTTACTCTTGTATACCCTAACTCCACACCAGTAAGTGCAGTGTAAGCAGGCTCACGGTCAAAACTTCCTGCAACGAGTGAAGATGTTAATAGTGCAGTTGCTACTATTGAGATTGCAATTTTTTTCATATAACTTTTTCCTTTATTAAAATTCAGATGAAGGCAATACGTTAGTTAACTCAATTGAACCTCCATTACTCCCACCAGATGTAATTTGAACATCCACATACCCAATACCATTATTTAGTGCACAGTTCGTAATGTCTCCATCGCTCATTGATGTTCCGACTACATTCGCTACAACACCTTGACCAGTAACTTTTAACAAATATCCAAAGTTTCCATTTTTATAAAACTCAGGTGTATTTGCAATACTTACATTCAATCTAACTGTTCCAGTAAATGCACTGGTAAATTCGTAAACTGGACTGACTAAACCTTGTCCCCTTAAAGTGATTTTGTTTGCCAAACCAACCTTAAGATCTTGATTGTTATTAGATCCAACAATATTTGTCCATAAAATTATATCTTTGCCAGTCAGGTAATAATCATACTCTATTTGTAGAACCATGCTTCCATTGCTTGCCAGTAGTGTATTTCCATCTCTTGGGTAAACATTAGCAAGTCTAGAGTAGCCATCACATACTTCGTTTCTAAAGTTGTTACCAACTGCGAACCCTAAATCACTCACATCTGTTCCCTCAAAATCATCCAAAAGTTGTAATTGGTTAGAAGAAAGTATATTTTCTATATCCCATTTTCCATAAGCATTAAACTTATAACCTGTACCACCAAGTAAAACAAGCTTATCATTCACTAAATCAACATTGTCAAATGCATTTGCTGCTGCTGTGAAGGTATCTGGATCTGCATCACTTAAAGTACCACTTCCCGATGCAGATGGATAGAAAAGATAGTTTGCAGCATTTGAAGTAGCGGCTGAACTTTGTGCATATCCAATTATTGCACCCATTGAAACTGTAGGGTTTGAGTTTATAAGATTATTATATTTATCAGTAACAGTTAAGACCCAGTTTTCTACAAATTTTGCATAGTCACTTTTTAAATCTGTACCTGCATAAGAGAGACTAATTGCTGTTGGTGGACCAGAAAGCACGACTAAGTCAAAAACCTTAGAGAGATTCTGTTCTACATTATTACTGTCAAAATATGTCGTGTCAACTTTTATAGGTACAAGTCCAGAACGTGTTCCAGATACAATGTTGATTGAGAAAGCATTTTTATTTGCAATTGTTAATGTACTTCCGGAGTTTCCATAAGAGTCTTGCAAAGTTACAAGATTTGGGTTAAGAAGTGTTACCGTCATAGAGCTAATATTAGAATCAGGTACTAACTCATTATTACCTGCAATCAAGCTATAAGACACACTCTTTGAACTCTCCAGGTCTATCGTTAAATTATTTTGATTACTTGCAACTAACTCATAATCAGTCAATATTGTTTGATTTACTTCAGGCACTATAGACATTGTGTAGACTCTTGCATCAGACGAGTTGGACTCATGATAAAAAGAGAAATTAATATTTGAAGTGTTAAGCTCTAAATTAGCAGGAGCAGTATAAACAAAAGTTGCGACACCATTAACAAGTGTAGATATATCTTTATCAAATGTTCCTATATCACGACCAAGTAATACATCATTAGGATTTACTTTTGTGATTATTCCCTCTGAATATGGATTATTTGCAGCATCAAACATTCTCACTTCAATATTTACAACTTGCGAGTTCGTTGTTAAGACTGTTGACGAAACTGGTAAGACCAACGTAAGAGCAGTTGAATTTTGTTCAACAATAGGTAAAGTACCATTACCATCGGCTGCACTGCCAGTATCAGTGGCTGAACTGTCGCTATTTGTTCCTTGACAAGCAGTGAGTAGAAGAGTTATAAAGAGAGTTAACCCTGCAAATATAAACTTTTTTGCATGCATAGGTGTCCTTTAAGAGTATTTATTAACTTTGATTATATCTGCCCGATTCTAAAAAGAATCTTTAAGCAACACCTGCTATGAAATCCTGTGAGCACAAACATACGCACTACTAAAGGCCCATTGAAAGTTATAACCACCAAGTTCTCCTGTAATATCGACAACTTCACCTATGAAATAAAGTCCAGAAACTTTTTTTGCTTCAAGACTCTCTTTGTGTAATTCTGAACTACACACTCCCCCGCGACTCACTTCTGCTTTTGTAAAACCGAAATTGCCAGCTGGTGCAAATGTGTACGAGTGAATACGTTTTAATTTTTCTCGCTCTTTTTGAGTAAGTTTACGAGCCTCTTTATCTTCAAGCTCTAAGGCAGCTAAGAGAGCCTTGGCAACTCTTTTGGGAAGTGCTATTACACTACTAAGAAGTTTTTTACTTCCCTGTATCTCTTGTAAAATATCTCTATTGGGGAGAAAGTCTATGCTGATATTACCTTTTTTCCAATATAGTGACGCCGAAAGTACTGCTGGTCCACTGATGCCTTTATGTGTAAAAAGCATCTCTTCATACAGAGATTTTTCACCAACTTGGATGCTTACGTAACAACTTGCACCACTAAGCTCTCTCATCCAAAACTGCTCTTTTTGTACAGTAAGTCCAACTAGAGCAGGAGTAAACTCTTCTACCTTTATGTCAAAACTTTTAGCGATATTAAGGCCTATTTCACTCGCACCAATTTGAGCATAACTTTTGCCACCAGTTGCAACAACTACTCTCTTGGCACAAAACTCTGCTTTATCAGTACTAAGATAAAAGAGCTCATCTTTTTTTTGTAAATTTTTTATATGATGATTTAAAAAAGTATCTGTCCATGAAGTGGATGATTTGAGCACATCAATAATATCTTGGGCACTTTTTTGACAAAAGTAATAACGCTCTTTACGTAACTCCAACTCTACTCTGTTTCTCTCCAAAAAACGTAAAAGTTTCTCTTTAGAGAACTTTTTAAGTGCATGTCCAACAAGTTCACTATTCCCATCAAAATTCTCAACACTTATGTAAGCGTTTGTAATGTTGCACTTACCCCCACCTGAGATACGAAGTTTTTTTGCAACTTTTTCATTTGCTTCTATAACAGCAACAGAGAGTTTTTTGCTTAGGTTTGCAGCGCACATAAGCCCACTTGCACCACCGCCAAGTATAATAACATCATATATTTTCATGGAGCCGATTATACGATATAATTACAAAAATTATTTATAAAGCGAAACCGATGAGCAACAAACTCCACATAGTCTCTTTAGGCTGTACAAAAAATCTTGTCGATACAGAAGTTATGATGGGAAAACTGCAAAACTTCGAACTCACAGACAACAATGAAGATGCTGATGTCATCATAGTCAACACTTGCGGATTTATAGATGCTGCCAAAGAGGAGTCCATAAACACGGTACTCTCACTGCATGAAGCAAGAAAAGAGGATTCACTACTTGTTATGGCTGGGTGTTTGAGTGAACGCTACCAAGAAGAGCTACAAGAGCAGATTCCAGAAGTAGATATATTTACTGGCGTTGGTGACTATGACAAGATAGATGAGCTTTTAGTTGAGAAAAAGAGCCGTTTCTCTGAGTCTGTTTACCTTATAGATGGAGCTGAGCGAGTGGTCACTGGCTCTACTTATCATGCCTACATTAAACTCTCAGAAGGGTGCAATCAAAAGTGTAGTTTCTGTGCTATTCCATCATTTAAAGGCAAACTTAACTCTCGTTCACTTGACTCAATAGCCAAAGAGGTCGAAGGACTTGTAAAAAAAGGCTATTATGACTTCTCATTTGTCTCACAAGATTCAAGTTCATACCTACGTGATCAAAATGTAAAAGATGGTCTCTCTTTACTCATAGAGCGCATAGAACTCATAGAGGGTGTAAAATCAGCTCGCATTCTCTATCTTTACCCATCAACAACCTCAATGAACCTCTTACGTAAGATTGGCAAAAGTGAAATTTTTCATAACTACTTTGACATGCCAATCCAGCACATCAATGATGATATGCTGCGTATGATGAAGCGTGGTTTTGGCAAAGAGAAGACTATAGAGCTCTTAAACTTTATGCGTTCACTCCCTAACTCTTTTGTAAGAACAAGCTTCATTGTCGGGCATCCGGGTGAGAGCGAAGCAATGTTTGAGGAGATGTGTGAATTTGCCGCAAGTTTTGGGTTTGACCGCATTAATGTCTTTTCATACTCAGATGAAGAGACAACTCCAGCCTATGACATGAAAGATAAAATCTCCGATGATGTAAGAGCACAGCGTGCACAAACTCTTGGAGACATTGCCGCAGAGTGTACACAAAAATCACTTGCAGCGGAAGTTGGCAGAGAGTGTGAGCTTGTAATTGATGGCGAGAGTGATGAGCATGAACTACTTCTAAGTGCAAAAAAACTCCTTTGGGCTCCTGAGATTGATGGCGAGATCTATGTGAATGATCAGAGTGATGACACTGTAGCACTTGAGTTTGGTAAAATTTACAGAGCAAAAATCACTGAACTCGTAGGAAATACCCTCATAGCAACTGTGGATAATGCTCAAAAATAGATCGCTTCTAGAGGGTAAAAAGAATCTCCTTGCTTTCTCAGCAGGCGGTGACTCTACTGCCCTACTCTTCATGCTTTTAGAGCACCAAATCTCTTTTGATATTGCTATTGTTGATTATAGCTTACGTAAGGAGTCAAAAGCTGAAGTAAAATATGCAAAAGAACTGGCACAAACACATGGATTTCACTGCTATGTTCACCTCGCAGAACAAATATCTCAAAACTTTGAAGCAAATGCACGCCAAATTCGTTATGAGTTTTTTGAGTCCCTCATACAAGAGCACAATTATGAAAACTTACTCACTGCTCACCACCTAGGAGACAGGTTTGAGTGGATGCTGATGCAGTTTTGCAAAGGGGCTGGATGTTATGAACTTGCAGGTATGCGAGGTGTTGAGCAAAGAGAGCATTACAGCATCCTTCGTCCTCTGCTACACTTAGATAAAGAAGAACTCCTTAACTACCTTCAAACAAACAACATAAAGTACTTTGATGATGCAAGCAACGCAGATGAAAAGTACTTACGTAACAGATTTCGCCACCACTATACAAAACCACTGCTCAAAGAGTACAAAAGCGGCATAGCAAAGAGCTTTGAGTATTTAGACAGTGATGCACAAGAACTTGTTGAGCAAGCAGATATTGGAGTTTGTAATGAGCTTGCCTATTTTAAACCCTTACGTAACACTCGAAGTAATATTGCTGCAATTGACAAATACATAAAATCAAAAGGAAGCGTCATAACAGCACAGGAGAGAGGACTCTTAGGACAAGAGAGTTGTGTTGTTTTAGGAAGAAAATATGCTGTTTGGCAAATGTCTGAGCTAATTATAATAGCACCATATTACGCCAATAAAGATGCTAGAGAAGCGATGCCAAAAAGTTTTAAAGAGAAGATGCGTAAAATGAAAATAGATCCAAAGCTTCGAGGCTATTTAGCAACTGATTCAGAGGCAGTTGCATTACTCTCAACGCTATTGTGATAGACCTTCATCGTAAATGAGGACTTAATCAAGTCTGCTTCACGTTTAAACTCTATAGGGAAGCTGATGTCAATTATCCAGTCACTCTTATTAACTGCATCTAAAAACGCATAAAATGTTTTTGGTGTAGAGATTTTTGAACTTGTATTTACTTCATAAACACTAAACCCCTCTTCTGGTTGCACTGGCTCTATCTTGGTAACATTTAAAGAGCTAAAGTAACTACTGTGGGATTTTATAAAGCGCTCAATATCAAAAATAGTCTCAAAAGCCTCAATTGTATGTCTATTTTCACTTTGTAGATTTTTCAGAGTCTCATAAGTTTCATCGCTAAAATTTTGGTAGTTACGTAACTCTTTGAGCTCTTTTTTCATATGAGCTTTTTTTATTCTATACTCTTTTCCTTCAGGTATTAAAACTAAAAATGAGAAGAGTATTACAAACAGTAAAAGAAAAAATGAGATCGAGAGTAGATAAATGTTTTGACGAGAGATACTAATTTTCACTATCTAACTCCTCTTCTTTATCTGTGTAGTTTGTCGAAACAAAGTTGAGCCACCCATTCTGTGCAGGATAAAAACTACTATAGGTTCTATGAAAAATGGAACGCAATGGTGCATGAAGCATGAAATTGTAAATGTCCTTACTTGGTGTTACCCCATAAAGTATGAGTCCATTTTCTAAAAGTTTGGCCTCAGAGAGTGTAATTCTTTGCGGGACTAAATCAAAGAGATTTGTTATAGAGTCTTTGAGCACACTATTTTGCGTAGTAACTTTTTGTGCAAATGCTCTTTGTTTCTCAATGAACACAATCTCACTCTTCATCTTCTCTATACTCTTTTCTAAGAGCGCGCGTTCATCTTTGAGGAGAATTGTGTCACTTACGTAAGCATAGTTTTTATAAGCTAAAAAAAGATACGTTAGTAGTAACATCACAAGTGTAATACTAAAAAAAGTAAAACTTAGCAACATCTCTTGTGTAAGAGCACTCTTTTTTCTTGGTTTTATATAGCTATACTTCACGACTCAAACTCCATTTTAGCGAGCTCGCACATCTCAATAGCAACATCTGCTTGTCGTATGTAGACTTTGACAAACATCTCCTCTTCTAAATATCGCTTAAACTCCGGACTCACACCTACACCATCGGCAACATAAACATTTTCTATAAAGTCACTCTCATAACGCTCATCATCATAGTAGCTACGAAGTGATGTTTGAACCAAAGAAAAACGACGATAATCTTCATTAAAACTATCTCTACTACCCACATCAGAAAGATTAAGCTGCTCTTGTGCAGCTTCTAAGAGCTCCTCTTCAACATCTTCATGCTCTGAAAACTCCTCAATCTCTTCTAAAGAATCAAGATCTGCTATGTCACCAAAATCATCTATCATCTCTAACTCTTGTGCATCGACATCAACCCCTTCAAGGTCTATGCTATCATCTAAACCAAGATCAATATCTTGATCTAAATCACCACTACTTAAAGCATCCTCTTCTGGAATATGGTGCATATCCAAATATTCACCAAAAAGAAGTTGCCCTTTATTGTAAACCATCAAAGACAGCGCAGTATGTTCAACAAGTACAAACATAACAAATTCGGAGTCTCTTTTATCTTTAAAAAAGTTTGCCAAGAGTGAAAAAGGAGAAAAAACAAAATCTATCCCTATTTTACTGTAGCTCTTCTCAATTACATACAAGTCACTCTTTGAGGTAAAATAAGTCCACTGCTCATTAGAGCATTTATACTCACTAGCGGAAATATCGTAATACTTCAAAAGTTGTGATTTTTCACAAGTAGGAATTACCCCTTGCTCTAAAGAGTTATCCAAAAATGCTATGTAGAAGTAAGGTGAATCTTTTGTATAACTTTGAATGAAACTAATCATCTCTGGTGTTACTTTTGTGCCCTCAAAGATTTTTTGTGCATTTTGTAAGACCTCTGACTTTGATGTAGCACTACAAACTTCGATGTAAATTTTTGTTTGGGAGCCCTCATGTAAGATGTTAACAAAAATTCTATTGTAAAGTTTTTGAAGAACTTTTTGTAACACTATGCATCCCCTTTACAGAGCGGATGCGCTTTGTTATAGTTTTTTTGTTTCAATGCACTGCCCAATTTTGTATATATTTGTGTTGTTGCCATCGATGAGTGTCCTAACAACTCGCTCACATCAACTATTGGCGCTCCACTATTTAAAAGTGATGATGCGTATGAGTGCCTTAGTTGATGTGGTGTTACTTTTAGTCCTACTTTTTTAAAGAGTTTAGTAACGATATATCTTAGACTATTTTCGCTTAATTTCTCTCCACCCTTCTCAAATAGAAAGAGTTTTGGAGAATTTACCAACAGATACTCTTCTAAAAGCTCATATGTCTTTGTTAGCAGTGGCACATCTCTGTGCTTACTTCCTTTTCCAAGCACACGAATCCATGAACTCCTTATGTCTTCTAGTTTTACATTTGCTAGTTCAGATATTCTAAGCCCCAAAGTGTAAAGCATGACAACAACCAAACGCTCTTGAAGACTCCCTTTTTGTATAGCTTCTACAATATGTTCATGAGGAATGGGTTTAGGTAAGGTTTTAGCAACTTTTACACTCTGGTCTGCTTTAAGTGAAATACGCTCTCCTTGCTCCTGCAAGTACGATACAAAACTACGAATAGCACTAAGTTTTTTACTAATAGTTTTGGAGTTTAACTTTGCAATATGAAGACGATAAGGCATGAGGTTGCAGAGTGTTTGACCATCTTCCTCAACAAATTCAATAAAACCAAACGCCTCTTGAAGTGTCTCATCATAACTCTTTAATGTAAGTTCGGAGTAGCCTCGTATCTCTCCTAGAGTATCTAAGAAGCCGAGTCTATATTTATTGAGTGACTTTTTCAAGAAGCTTCTCAAAATTTTTATGATAAAGTGCAGCCTCTTGTATCAGCTCTTTATCTGTAATTACACTTGGAGCAAGCTTTACGTAAGAGTCTACTACAACCTCACTCATCAGTTTTATCTTTGCTCTTTGTGCCTCATCAATGCTCTCTTGCTGTGCCATGGCGTTAATCTCGCTCATATACTCTTTTGCCTGCTTTATGTAAGCGACATACTTTAAAGATGTTTTTGACTGCGCCATAATAGTACTTGCCATTCTGTTATAAACATCCATAGCAAAGGCTTCGTTTGCAAGCTCATACGCCTCTTCATAATGTCCCATCTCATAGTGGTATTTCGCCTCTATAGAGCGCTGGTAGGATGGATTTAGCAAAAAATAAAGAGCCATAAAGAGCAGTGTTGCTACTGCAATAACTGGAAAAAGTACTCTAGGATTCATGACGTAAAAGACCCCTTTGAAGCATTGCTCGAGCCTCTTCTAACTCCATAGAACTAATGTCAAGTGGTTCACTCGCATAGTAATTAATGGTTCCAAAAGGCTTTGGTACGACAAACTTGTCCCAAGAGTTAAACTGCCAAAACTTTGTTGGCTTAATCTCTACAAGAACAATCTTTGCAGCTGTTTTTTGTGCCATGACTATTATACCATCTGCAACTTCATGGCGAGGTCCTTTTGGTCCATCAGGAGTAATCCCTATGTCATACCCCTCTTTTATAGTCTTTATAGCTTGGATTAAAACACGCGCTGCACTCTTGTCAGTTGAGCCAGCCAGTGTACCCAAACCAAAGTACTTAATAGTTTTAGAAATCAACTCTCCATCAAAGTGAGGTGATATAAGCACCTTTGCATGTGGCTTGCTACGATAGTGTTTATAAAGATAAGGTAGCATAAGTAACTCACCGTGCCAGCAGGCAAAAATGGTTGGCTCATCGCCTATTGAGTCTGGAGCATGAAAATTGATTTTGTTTGTATTGTAAAGCAAACGGATTAGCAATGAGCCCAAAAGGGGTGCCACAAAAAGGGCAAAGGCTCGAAGCAGTTTTTTACGCAAGAATCTCGCCTGTTAAAATGGTACGACCTACAGCCGTAATCTTGACATCTCTAAACTCCCCAAGCAGCTCCTCGGAGCCTTTTACTTTGATGACAAGATTGTTATCACTTCTTCCAGAGACATAACCATCACGAATAAGCTCTTCAAAATATACTCGGTACGTATTTCCAAGAGTCATAGCCTGTTTCTCATCGAGTATTTGTGTATGAAGTGCTTGCAGATAACTCAGTCTGTCCGAAGCAATCTCAGGGTCAATCTCAGGAAGATACTGTGCTTCGGTTTCAGGTCTTGGTGAGTACTTAAATGAAAAAATTTGATCAAAGCGAACTTTTTTCATGACATCTATAGTATCTTCAAAATCCGCATCACTCTCACCTGGAAAGGCAACAATGATGTCAGTACTAATGGAGACCTCTGGACACTCCTTACGTAACTTCTCAACACGGTTAATAAACCACTCTTTTGTATACCCACGTTTCATAGCTTTGAGTATCTCTGTACTGCCGCTTTGCAGAGGCATATGCATAGATTTACAGATTTTTGGATTGTTTGCAAACTCCTCTATAAACGCATCGTCCATGTGAAACGGGTGTGGCGATGTAAAGCGAATACGCTCTAGTCCATCAATTTCAGAGAGTCTACGCAGGAGTTCTGTAAAGTTGATTTTTTCAGTATCTCCAGAGAATCTTCTACCGTAATTATTAACATTTTGTCCAAGTAAAAAAAGCTCTTTTGCACCATTATCAACTGCTTTTTTAGCTTCTTTGAGGATTAAATCATTTGGAATAGAGATCTCTTCACCACGTGTTTTTGGAACTATACAAAATGTACACTTCTTGTCACACCCAATTGAGATGTTTATGTAGGCTTTATAAGGAGAGCTCCTAAAGTCATCAAAGGCAAATTGACTCTCATCATAGTTGATGTCTATCTCAACTGCTTTATCTTTATGGAGCACTTCACTTATTTTTGAGACATTTCTTGCACCAAGTACAAAGCTTACGTAAGGGGCACGTTTTATTATCTCATCGCCTAGGTGTGAGGCTGTACAACCACAAACACCGATTTTTGCTGAGGGCTTTTTCTTTTTATTGAAGACACCTAACTCCGAGAAGAGTTTTTGCACAGGCTTCTCTCTTACTGAACAAGTGTTAATGAGAATTAGGTCAGCATCTTCACAGTTTTGCGTTAGTTCATAGCCCTCTTTTTCGCGAAGCTCGGCTATCATATGTTCGGAGTCGCGACTGTTCATCGCACACCCGAGTGTTTCAATAAAAAGCGATTTACTCATTTTAGCTCATAATGTGAACTTGGTACATATAGTCATTATCTGCAAGACCATACTTTACCTCATTCATATAAAAACTCTTTCCTTTAGCTTCAAAATGATCTTGAAGTGTTAAGAGATCTTTATGTGAGTTCTCTTTATCGAAGTAGAAGATTGCACTCTCTTCTTTCTCTACAGTTGCTTCAATCTTCTCAAGATCGATTTTCTTTGGTTTTGCATCTAGCTCTGTTCTGGCAATTTTTAAATCCATAGCTCTTTTCCTTGCATTATTATAAGTCCGGCATTATACAAAAAATGTCATAAAAATTGGGTTAAAGATGTTTTTAGATGAATTGAAGTACAATTTCATCCTACAGTGAAGAAACTCCCCAAAATTACTTACCATTGTTGCTAATATTTGGGAAAATAAGGACAAATATTTCATGGAAAAAATTCTAGATATTGCAGAGGCTATCGCACACGAAAAAGGGCTTACCCCAGAAAAAGTTTTAGAAGCACTCAAAACTGCTTTTGTACAAACAGCAAAAAGGGTCATTAATAAAAACTTCGCATTTGTTGCAGAGGTAGATCAAGAGCGTAAAAACATTCGCATCATTCAAACCATTACGGTTGTAGCAGATGATGATGAGAGACTTCAAGATGAAGAGATTGCTCCTGCTTTTATGCCTATAAGTGAGGCCAGAGAGTATGACGATCAAGTAGAGCTTGACGATCAACTTCAACAAGAACACTCCATAGAAGCTTATGGAAGAACTGGAGCATCACAGCTCCACCGTGAAATAGAGTACCACATTCAAAGACTAGTTGAAGATGAACTCTACAACAAGTACCAGTCAAAAATAGGCACAATTGTAAATGGCCGTGTTACTCGTGTTGACTCACAAAACGCTACATACATTGAGGTTGATGAAATTCGTGCTGTACTTCCAATGAAAAGCCGTATTAAAGGGGAGTCATTTAAAGTTGGTGATCACATAAAAGCTGTTGTTCGTAAAGTGAACATGAGCAAAGATGACGGTATGCAAATAGAGCTTTCTCGTACATCGCCTAAGTTCCTTGAAGCACTCTTAGCACTTGAAGTTCCTGAAATTGCTGAGGGAACTGTTGTCATAGAAAAATCAGCGCGTATTCCAGGAGAGAGAGCAAAAATCGCCATCCTCTCTACACACCCGCAAGTTGATGCTGTTGGAGCAACTGTTGGTGTAAAAGGTGTGCGTATAAACGCTGTAAGTGATGAGCTTATCGGTGAAAACATTGACTGTATTGAGTATACAACTATTCCTGAACTTTTTGTCAGTCGTACAATGAGTCCTGCCATCATCTCTCATGTTGAAATAGTAAAAAATGAAGAGGGTGAAAATGAAAAAGCCATCATTACACTTCCATCTGATCAAAAAAGCAAGGCAATTGGAAAGAGCGGCATTAACATCCGTCTTGCCTCAATGCTCACAGGGATGCAGATAGAACTCATCGAGAGTGATGAACCATCACAAGAATCAGGTGAAGCAGAAGAGAAAAAAGATGGAGTTGATGCGCTAGAGGCTCTATTTAATTAATTTTAACTTGATAATTAGCAAAGCCAATTATCTAAGGCAGGGACATATCAGTCCCTACACCCCCCCTAAAGCTTTGCCTTTACAAGGCAAGATATTTCCAAGTAACCCAAATCAACGCTAATGCGTTACTATTTTTATTTTACGACCGTTTCATGTATGGATTTAGTTTCAATAATATTAAATCCGCAACCATATTCCCTAGCAGTGTTAAAAATGCTGTTATCATTAAAATACCCATAATAACCGGATAGTCTCTTGAGAGTGCGGAGAGATAAAATAGCTGTCCCATTCCCTCTATGGCAAAAATAGATTCCAATATAACACTCCCACCTATAAGCCCAGGCAAGGAGAGTCCAAGCAGTGTAACTATTGGTGGAAGTAAATTTGGCAATATGTAGTTACGTAAGAGTATAGACTCACTCAGACCTCTTGAGCGTGCAAAATAGTAGTAGTCACTTTTGAGTATCTCTAATGTAAGAGAGCGAATGTAGATAATCATGCTCCCAATTCCACCAAAAACCATTACAAATATAGGCAACGTTAAGTGCCATGCCATATCAAGAAAGTTGTAAACTCCCTCTTTTGGCTCTACTGAATGCAGACCTGAGATTGGAAACCAATCTAACTGCAGTGAAAAAAATATGATCAACAGTAGTGCTAAATAAAATCCAGGAAGAGAAAAAGAGACTAAAGAGAGTTGACGGATAATGTAGTCCCCTCTTCGCTCATACTGTAGTGCTGCTTTTATGCCTAAGTAAAGAGAGAAAAAAAACACTCCTACTAAAGAGACAACATTCATTATCAGCGTAACAGGAAGGCGTTGCATAATCTCTTGACTCACATCAGAACCACTAACAAATGAGATACCAAAATTAAGTGTGAGCATATTTTTTGTCCAATCAATATACTGTTCTAAAAGAGACTTATCTAAACCATAAACAGCTTTAAGTTTTTCTACAGCCTCTTTTGTCATATTAGGATTGAGCTCACCTGCTCCAAAGAAACTATTTGGCGCTGCATGAATCGCTAAAAATGAGATAACAGAGATAATAAGAAGCATAAAAATGATGTAGCTTATTTTTTGAAAAAAGAGTAAAAACATGAGAGAGATTATAGCACAAGCGCTACAAAAAAGAGGGACTTACTCCAAAAGGAGTAAGTAAGTTACTAACTAAAATTAGAAATTTAAAGTTAGGTAAGCTTGGATAGCGTTTGAAGCGTCACCATTGTTAACAGCTTTATCATCAGTGTTGATGTATGCTAAAGTTGCATCAAGTGGACCAAACTTTTTAGAAGCAGTAATCGCTAACTCAGCCATATCTTGATTTGCTGCTGCATTATCTACTGAAGTATAGTGAACTGCTAAATCAGCAATACCGTTAGCTGGGGTAGAAGCACAAACTTTAATAGTCTCAGCACTTGCTGCTGTTACATTACCAAAGTTTCCACCCCACCAAGTTTCAGTGTAAAGTTTTGATTGACCACTAGCACCCACTGTTGCTACATTAAAACCTGCTCCACCAAGAGAACCATCACTATTTACTTTAGAGTAAGCAACTTTTGCAGTGAATGTATCTTCCATTTTATAGCCTAGCATTGCAGCTACAACCATATCCTCTTTTGCACCAGCTGTATCAGCTGTCATAGAGTTAAACTGAACACCAGCCATAAGACCCTTGATTTTTTCACATGCTAAATCAGCTTGTAACCAGTAAGATGAAGCAAAACGTGTTACATCATAGTACCAAGCTTGAAGCGTTAATGGTTTAAATGAGTTGTTAATAGCACCAATTGCGTATGCGCCATTTGTACCAAAAGTTCTGAAGTCACCATTATCATTTACAACACCAGCAAGTGCTAATGCATCTGTTCTAAGTGTAACAGGACCATTGACTTGGTGAGCACCATCTGGCGAACCATTTCCATTTCCAATGAAAGCACCAACTAAAGTTGTATCTGGAATATCTTGGTTCATAACTACTGCAGCTTCAAATGTATTTTGCTCAATTGACCACTTCTCTGTAAATGCGATTGGTGTGTCAAGCTCCATACGACCAACTTTAACTGTAGTTTTTCCTGCTGTAGCAGCTACCCATGCTTCTCTTACCCAGTTAGCATTATTAACTTTTAATCCACCTATTCCTGCAATATTACCAAATGAATTACCATTATTGGATGTCGCAGTATGAGCAGAACCCCAAGTATTTCCAACCAAGTTATTTTCTAATCCTAACGTAGTTAGAACAGTATAGCCAGCACCTGCACTAATTGCTACAGTATCATTTTTAACTAAATCAGTTGTAACATTTAAGTTTACCGCTATATCAGCAGCTGAGTTATCAGCATCAAACAGGTCACCACTTGTTGATGAACCATCTCTATTAAGTGTTGCAGCAGCATCACTAGTATTATAGTAAAGCTTTGCATCCCCACTAACTTTTGTATTCTCAATTGCAAATGCACTTGAACCGATTACTAGTGCCGCCACTAGACTTAATTTTGTAAATTTCATATATTCTCCTTATACTTTTACAAGTTACAAATGCAGTATATCACAACCTATTCTTAACTTCTCCTGAATTCATATAATTATTAGTGAATTATTAGATACAATCTACTTATGAAACATTTTTACCCTACACTAATCAGCACTTTCACCTTAGTTTTACTCACTGCTTGTGCGCAGAGTAACCCCACAGCACCATCACAAAATAGTGCGTTAAACTCCATAAGTCCAACAAAAGAAAAAACTGATGGCTGGATGCAAAATAGTCTTGATAGTTGGCTCAAAGATGATTGGGAGCCAAAAGTCTCTAATGATAAAAAAATTCAAGAAAAGTATATGGAAACGAAGATTATTAGAGATGCTAATGGCTCTAGCGAAAAAGTTGAGTTTGTTGAAAAAGATGATAAAGGCTTCACACTTCAAGAGTATGTAGATAAAATCAAAGCTTATGTTGATTCAAAAAAAGATGATAAAAAAGAAGAGTCACACGCCGACAAAATGAAAAGTATGCCAGTTATTGGCTCGGGAAATTAATACTCTTATGTAAGAGCATTTACAAGCTAAGAGTTACTTTTGTAACTCCTGGGCAAAGCTTATCATTTGGCAAAAGTCATCTACTTTAAGCGCTGCACTACCAACTAGTACACCATCGACGTTACGTAAGGCTAAAACCTCTTTTGCATTACTAACTTTAACGCTACCACCATACAGAAGTGGTGCACTGGACTTCTCTTTTAAATCAGTGTGAATCTCTTCTATATCTTCTAAAGTTGGAGTAAGTCCTGTTCCTATAGCCCAAACTGGTTCATACGCAATGATGAGATTTTCATATGAAGTATCTATTCCCTCATACTGAGCAGATATATACTCCATCATCTCATCTTTTCCAGCTTCACGTTTCTCTAATGGCTCACCAACACAATACACTATTGTATAGCCAAGTTCTTTGTAAAACTCAAATTTGGCTGCAATACTCTCTTGCGTCTCACCTAAAATGTGTCTGCGTTCACTATGACCTATGAGAATAGTTTTGATGCCATACTCATCAAGTTGTTCTGTACCTATTTCACCGGTAAAGGCACCATTTATAGCTGGATAAGCGTTTTGTGCCCCAACGCTTACGTAAGAGTTGTCGAAACTGTCTAGAGCGCTCATAACAGGAAACACGAAAACATCTTGACTTGTACCACTGCGCTTTACATACTCTTGCAACGAGTTAATGTACTCTGCGGTAGATTTTCTTGTCAAGTTAGTTTTTAAGTTTGCTGCTATTATCATCTATACTCCTAAGTTTTACGACTGAACGATGAGTGGTTTAACACCTGGAAGTACTTTGCCTTCAATGAGTTCTAGCGAAGCCCCTCCACCAGTTGAGATGAAGCTCATCTCTTCATCAAGACCTATTCTTTGTACCAAATCAGCAGTATCTCCACCACCAACAACAGTAGTTGCATAACTATCTGCGACAAAGTGCGCTATTTTAGAGCTTCCGCGCATAAACTTGTCCATCTCATACACACCCATTGGGCCATTCCAAAGAACTGTTTGCACATCGTTAAGCGCTTCACGGTAGAGTCTTACAGTTGCAGGACCGATGTCAAGGCCCATCCAACCATCTGGAATCTCTTGAGCAGTAACAAGCTTACTTACTGCATCTTCAGAAAACTTATCAGCAGCAACAACGTCTACAGGAAGGTAAAACTTCACACCAAGTGCTTTTGCTTTGTCCATTATTTTTTGTGCCTCTTCTAAAAGGTCATCCTCAACTAAAGATGCACCGATGTCATAACCCATCTGCTTTAAGAATGTAAATGCCATCCCTCCACCAATGAAAATTTTATCTACTTTTGGAAGAAGGTTTACAAGTGCTTCAAGCTTTCCAGAGACTTTACTCCCACCAACAATAGCAGCAAATGGACGTACCGGTTCTTCAATGATTTTTCCCAAAAACTGAATCTCTTTGTCAAGTAAAAAACCTGCTGCTCTGTGTGCATCATCAAAATGCTCAGTTATTCCATGAACAGATGAGTGTGCACGGTGAGAAACACCAAATGCATCATTGATGTAAACCTCAGCCATAGATGCTAGTTTTGCACTCAGCTGGGCATCATCTTTTGTCTCACCAGCTTCAAAACGAAGATTTTCTAAAAGAAGAACTTCTGAGGGCTGTAGGGCTGCAGCTTTTGCAACAGCATCTTCACCGACAACGTCATTAGCCAAGATGACATCACGTTTAAGGAGGTGATGTAATCTTCTAGCTACCGGAGCTAAAGAGTACTTCTCATTCACTTCCCCTTTTGGACGACCAAGATGTGAAGCTAAAATGACAGCACATTTTTGATCTAAACAGAAGTTAATAGTTGCAAGTGCAGAACGAATACGTCTGTCATCTGAAATGTTTCCAAACTCATCCATGGGAACATTGAAGTCACAACGGATAAATACTTTTTTACCAGCTAAATCGAGCTTTTTAATACTTAATAGTTCCAAATAAAGCCCTTATTTTGAGATGTGAATAGCCATGTCAATAAGACGCATTGAGTAACCCCACTCATTGTCATACCATGCCATAACTTTTACCATGTCGCCACCAATAACCTGTGTTAAATCTTCAGCAACTATAGAGCTGTACTCACACCCTACAAAGTCTTGTGATACGCGCATCTCTTTATCCATAAGAAGTAAACCTTTGAGTCTATTTTCAGCCGCTTCGTTAAATACAGCATTTACTTCTTCAATAGTTGTTCCTTTTTTAACAACAACATTTAAGTCCACCATAGAAACATCTGGTGTTGGTACACGTACTGACTGCCCGTGGAGCTTACCAGCCAATTGTGGTAGTACAAGTGAGATAGCCTTTGCAGCACCTGTTGTAGTTGGAATCATATTTATAGCACCAGCACGCGCACGACGCTTGTCTTTGTTGTGTTTCACATCAAGGATATTTTGATCATTTGTATATGAGTGAATTGTTGTCATAAGACCTTTTTCAATTCCAAAAGCGTCATCTAAAACACGTGCTATTGGACCAAGACAGTTTGTCGTACATGAAGCGTTTGAGACAATCTTTTGTCCATCATACTTCTCTTCGTTTACACCCATTACAAAAGTATCAGTCACTTTATCTTTTGCAGGAGCTGAGAAGAGTACTTTTTCTACACCGTTGTCAATGTGAACCTGTGCAGACTCTTGAGTAAGGAAAACACCCGTACACTCTAAGACCATATCAGCACCGCACTCTGCAAATTTTAAATTTTTAGGATCTCTATCTGAAAAGACTCTTATTGTCTGTCCATCAATAGAGATATTCTCTTCATCGATTTGCTCCACTTCACTTGTAAAAGTTCCGTGAACTGAGTCGTTTTTAAGAAGGTAAAGCATCATATCCATACTTGCCATATCGTTAATAGCCACTACTTCAACATCATCTCTTTTTGCAGCTATTCTAGCTACACAACGACCTATTCTACCAAATCCATTAATTGCTATTTTTAGTGCCATTATATTTCCTATAATTTTTAATTCGGATATTTTATCCAAAATTAGTTATAATTCGCATTAAATGAAAACGGTTGCACTTTATGGAGGCTCTTTTGATCCTCCGCACATTGGACATGAGGCTGTTGTAAAAGCACTTGCCGACTTATCTTTCATAGATGAGGTGGTTGTCATGCCAACTTATCTCAACCCTTTTAAGTCAGAGTTTACAGCACCAGCAACACTCCGTCTTAAATGGCTTGATGAGATTTTTTCAGAATATGAAAAAGTAAGAGTAAGTGACTTTGAGGTCTCGCTTGAGAAAAAAGTGCCGACACTCCACACAGTGAAACATCTCTTAAAAAGTAATGCGAAGGTGTATGTAGTAATAGGTGCCGACAACCTTGCATCTTTAAACTCATGGTATGGTTATGATGAACTGCAAAACCTTGCTTCCTTCATCATTGCATCAAGAGATAATATAGAGACTCCAAAGCGCTACTTCACAATCAATGTGGAGGTAGATGTTTCTTCATCCGCCTTACGTAAGCATATAGACAAAACAAAGCTTCCACAAAAAAATGGGGAAGCAATAGAAAAATTTTATAAGGAACACAATGCAAAATAGAATAGAAAAAATAACTGAGCTTTTAGACAAAAACAAAGCAGAAGCAATCGAGGTTTTTGACCTACGTGATAAAAATTATTTTGTTGATTATGCAATTATCGCTTCATCTTTAGGTTCAAAACACACACTTGCTCTTCTAGACCACCTCAAAAAAGGTCTCAAACCAGAAGAAAACTTTAACAATATCGATGAGAGTGGCGAATGGATAGTTGTAGATTTAGGTGACATTCTCATCCACATCATGACACCAGAGTACAGAGTAAAGTATGATATGGAGAATTTTTTAAGTTCTCTTCAAGAGTCTACTGAGTTTTAGCACTTTGCGAGAGTATCTCCTCTTGCTTCTCTAAAATATCTTTATAATTATAAATAGCCTCTACGTAACGTACAGGCTCCTCTCCCCTTGCATACCCAAACTTTAAGGTTTTGTAATATTTCTTTTGTGAAAGAAGCGGCAGTACTCTTTTTAAGTCATTCCATGTGTTATGGTTTAAACCTATTTGTTTTGCCAAAGATTGTGCATCTTTTACATGTCCAAGTCCAATGTTATAAGCCGCAAGTGCAAACTTGAGTCTATTCTCCCCAGTGACCTCTGGAGGAACAAATTTTAGCATCTGTTTTATGTGTCTTGTACCACCGATAATACTCTCTTTGGGATTAAGTCTATTTTTCACACCTAAGAGTTTTGCCGTATTTTTAGTTAACATCATTAAACCTCTTACTCCTGTAAAACTCTTAGCATTTGGATTCCAGTGTGACTCCTGATAGGAGATGGAAGCCAGCAGTGTCCATGGAATGCCAAATCGAGTTGCTGCCTCTTGGAAGTACTTTTTATACTTAGGTAGCCTAGTTTTAAGGCGTTTATAAAACATCTTTGTGTTGTAATAATCAAAAAAGAGTACATAAGAGTAGTAGTGGTCTTTAAGCTCTGCTAGTTTGCCTTGATTATTAAACTCATTAAGCCAAGCATACATATTTGCTTTAAGTTTTTTCGAGTTATCTGCTAATATCCATGCAAGTTGCTCTCTTTGAGAGATAGTAAAGGCAAGTGCCATCTCAGGAAAATAGCGTAAATTTATAGAGTAGATATTTGAGTCTGCTATTGTACAGTCTATCTCATGTTTTGAAACCATATCCAAAAGCTCTTCAGTAGAGTACTCTGAACTAAAAGTAGCATTAATCTCATAACCATCCTCTTGCAAACTTACAATAGTATCTTTGTAGCTTGTATCTTCCCCAACGATAATTTTCAATCCTTCAAGATCCTCAACATCTCGTGGAAAATCTCTACCACCAAGCATACTTCTATTACAAATAACCTGCTCTTGGACTTCAAAGTATGATGGACCAAAGTTAAACTTTTGCTCTCTTTGCGGTGTTCTCGTAATGGAAGCTGACGTGATATGAACATTGGGATTTTTACTCAGCTCAATAGCCTCTTTTACCGTATGAGCTGTAGTAATGTTTAACTCAACACTAAGGTAATCGGCATAAGCCTTAAGTAAATCATACTCAAAGCCTTGAGGCTCATTAATACCAATGTAGTAAGTTGAAGGGGAGTTTAAAAGTACAACATTGAGTTTTTTTGTTTTTAAAATAGTATCTAAGACAGAACTCTCTTTAACACTTTCATTAGGAACATATACTGAACGACTTAGCCATCCAAATAGAAAAAAGGAGAGTGCAAAAAATGCTGTTAGAAAAGCATAAATATATTTATTCATTGCACTAGTTTACAAACATAAACTTATGCAAATATAAATCTATTAACGCCATTGTCGTACTCATGGGCTAAAACCTGTCCATGAGCTTTTAAAATTGAGTCAACTAAATAGAGCCCAAGTCCAAAACTGTTTTTTGATGGATTCTCTTTTGTAAAAGGCTCAATATAATATTGTAATGGGTGTGATAGACACTCTCCTCGATTTTCAAAACAGAGTTCACGTTCTATCATAACTATTTTTACATGTTTATCAGTTGAGTATTTTATGGCATTATCTATCATATTTTTAATAGCCGTTGTGTAGAGCCTATAGTTTACATTTACACGAATATCACCAGCGATATCTATAGTTACAGACTCACGCTCAACCATCGCCATATCAATTGCTCCATCTATCACATCAACGAGCCTATACTCTTTAAAGTTTTTTGTATCTGCAATACTTGTTACCTCTTCAATAAGTGCAAACTCTGTAACAAGTGACTCCAGCCTGTGAAATATACTTGTAAAACGCTTTTTTTGTTTTTCTGAGTCTAGCATCTGTGTTGCGATAGTACCTTTTGCTATGGGAGTTTTAAGCTCATGCATAAGGTTACGTAAGAAGAGTGTACGAGACTCTAATATGGTTTTTATTTTCTCTTTGGTTGCCTCTATTTCATTAGCAACAAGTCCTATTTCATCACAAGATCTTGTTTTAAAAGAGACCTGCATATTACCATCTCCAAAGAGAACAAGTTTCTTACGTAAGCGTATGAGTGGTCTGAGTTTATGTAAAACAAGGACAAAAGCAAAACTAATAATCATAAAGATCGTACTATAAGCATAGAGTAGGTTTACATAGTCATAAGGCTCAAGCTCCTCATCTTCGATGAGAATATTTCCATTAGGAGTTTCAATATAAAAAAAGATTTGCTCTTTAAACTCTAGCATGGTAGCACGTAAATTTGTAACACTATTTTTTGTATATAAGCCTTTTTGATTAATCATAAGTGCTGTATCAAAACTTTTAAAGCCTTCTCGTTTGAGTATTTCACCCTTATTAAGGACATTTTGATGCATCTTCTTATCCTTCATAACAAGAAGTTTATATACAGCAAGATTTGCTTCAAGCATTATCTCAGAACTTTGGCGCTGCTGATGCTCTTTATATATTTGTGTTATAACAGAGTATTTCGTAAAGATGTGGTCAACGTACTGCTGTTTATTGAGTTTGTAAAATTCCCAAAAGGTGGCACTAAGGCTCAAAAGTGAAACGCTAAGTGCAAAGAGGATTGTTATTAAAACTGCATGTTTTTTCACAAAGAGCTCTACTTGAGTAGTTTATATCCAACTCCGCGAACTGACTCTATGAGAGACTTGTCACCAAGTTTATTGCGTATGCGTCCTACCATTACATCTATACTTTTGTTTGAAGAATCTTCATTTATTGCGTTTACATTGTGAATTAAATCTTCACGAGATACAACCAAACCCTGTTTACTTATCATATATGAAAGAATTCCAAACTCAGCATTTGTCAGGTCTATATTTCTTCCCTTGTAGGTAATCTGCATTGTCGCTTTGTCACACTTAAAGTCTGACTTTGACTCTGCACGCTCTTCACTTTTTGCTGCATATCGACGTAAAACAGAGTGAATTCTTGCTTCAAGCTCTCTTGGATCATATGGTTTTGGAAGATAGTCATCTGCTCCAAGTTCAAGGGCTTTTATTTTATCTGTAACATCACTTCTTGCTGAAGAGATAATAATAGGAATATCTTGACGAGCACGAATCGCTTCACACACCTCTAGTCCATCCATACCCGGAAGAGTTAAATCTAATATGACTAAGTCAAAAGGTTCTAACTTTAAAATACTCACAGCTTTGAAGGGATCATCCTCAGTAATTATTTCAAACTCATACTGTTCCAAATACTCAGTTAGAATCTCAGCGAGTTCTAAATCATCTTCTATCATCAATATTTTTTTCATATATGCATCCTTAGATAGGTATGTTAACGCAAGTTCTTAATATTTTGGTAAATCCTGACGTAAAACTCTGTTCTAGAAAAAGGTCGTATTAGGTAGTCATCCATACCATTGTGTAACAAATTAGAAATGCTATAAGAGTTACTCTCATCTGCAATAGCAAGTATACGTAGCTCATCTGAACTCTTAAAACGTCTAATGTTTGCAACAATCTCAAAAGACTCTTTTGAGGTACTCTTGTCTAAAATTAGTAGTGAAATATCAGGATTTTTTTCTAAAATTTGATAACTCTCATTTGCACTTTTCGCCTCAAAAACTCTAAAGTTATGTAGCATTAAATTCTGTACAAGGTATTTTGAAAAAAGACCTTCAGAGTTTACTATAAGCACTTTACTCTCTTTGTTTGCTTCTATTTGCATTAGTTTTTTTACAACAGAGGTGACATTGTTATACTTCTGTTTTATTACATAATCAACAATGTTTGCACCCTCAAAACTCTCAAAAAAAGCTTCATCAATAGAGTCTGTAAAAACAATCGGCGCTAAGTCATACTTGTTACATAGAGCAATTATTTCACCTTTTGGGGCATCAGCTAGTAAACGCTCAATGATAGCATACTCGAAAGTTTGACTCTTAAGAAGTGTTTTAGCCTTTTCATAAGAGTCTGCCAACTCATACTCAAAAAGTGTATGCTGCTCAAATATCTTCTCAAAGACACCACGAACAATAGCACTCTCTTGAACAACTAAAACTTTCGGCACAAAACCAACCTTTAAAATATGATTTTGGTTATATTATACACAAGAAAAGCCATAATATAGGCTGTTAGTGAAGTAAAAACAAAGAGATAAAAAAAGTATTTAATATGTCCTGCTTCACGAGTAAAAACGATTGAAGCTGCCAAACATGGTAAATAAATCATAATAACTACAATAAAAGCGACCGCTGAAGCAAAAGAGATGTGTTTACTAATGGCTCCAGCTAAAGAGCGGCTATCTGGATCCACATCGGCTCCAAGTGAGTAAAGAACCCCAAGCGTAGAGACCACAACCTCTTTAGCAGCAAGTCCAGTTTGCAGTGCAACACTCATCTTCCAGTCAAATCCAAGTGGTTCAAAAATTGGCTCACTGAACTTTCCAATTCGCCCTAAATAACTATCTTCTAAAAGTGCCTCTGCAAGCATATTCTCCTGTAAAGTCTTCTCCTCTTGTGTTGTAGAGAGTGCTATTTTTAGCTCATAACTCTTTTCAATCTCAATATTTTTTGGATAATTACTTAAAAACCAAATAAGCATTGAAGCTGCAGCGATGAAAGTACCTGCTTTTTTAAGATACATCATAGTTTTTGTAGCAACTGTATGGTAAATAAGCTTCATAGATGGAAGTCTATACTTTGGCATCTCCATAACAAAAGGCTCATCTACCCCTTTAAAAGCTGTTATTTTAAGGATTTTTGCTGCGATAAGTCCCAATATAGCCCCACTGATGTAAATGATAAAAAGTACATTTCCAGCCATCTCAGGTGAAAAAAATGCTCCTGCAAAAAGTACATAGACTGGAAGTCTAGCCCCACATGACATAAAGCCGATAATAAAAAGTGTAAGCAGTCTATCTCTATCATTTTTAAGAATTCTTGCTGACATATAGGCAGGTATAGAACAGCCAAAACCAGTCACAAGTGGAATAAAACTCTGCCCGTGCAGACCAAACTTATGAAAAAATCCATCAAGCAAAAAAGCAACACGAGACATGTACCCAGTGCTCTCCAAAAGAGCAATCCCAACAAAAAGAATAATAATATTTGGTACAAAAAGTACTACTGCACCAACACCTGCTATGATGCCATCAACTACGAGCGAGCGTATGTCATCGTTGCTAATTGTTGCTCCAACAGTATCACCAAGCCAGGCAAAGAACATATCAATGTAGTCCATTGGAATAGCACCGATCTCAAAAGTAAGCTGAAACAATCCCCACATAAAAAAGAGAAAAATAGGAATACCTACAAAAGAGTGGATAAGAACACCGTCTATTTTATCAGTAAGTGTAGCTTTAATTTCAGCATTTTTTTGCTGCACTACTTCAGCTGTTATCCCTCTGTTAAAAGCAGCATACTCCTCTGCAAAAGCTTCTTTAATATCATCAGTATTATGATGTAGTTCAATATGCTTTGAAGCCTCTATTAAAATGGGTTGTAGTTCAGTCCAGATAGGATCTTCATGAATTTTTACATAAGTTTTTTTATTATTTTTTAGAAGATTTATTGCAACATTTCTATAAGAGTTGTTTGCATCATACTTATGCTTACGTAAGTAGGAGACAATTTTTGTTATCTCCTCTTCAACTGCTTCACTAAATATAAGTTTAGTATCACTTTTTTCCTCTTCATAAGTATCTATAATACCATCTATGAGTGATTCAATTCCCTCTTTAGTAGCGGCTGAAACCTTAATACAGCGAACACCTAAGAGCTCGCTCATATAGTCACCACTTATCTCAATCCCCTCTTTTTGCGCCTCATCACTCATATTTAGAGCAATAACCATTTTTTTATTCATGGTTAAAAGTTCTGAAGTAAGTTGGAGATTTTTTTCTAAATTAGTAGAGTCTATGACATTGATAATAAGATCATACTCATAATTACAAAGGTACTCATGTGTGACACGCTCCTCAATGGTGTAGTCGGTAAAAGCGTATGTTCCGGGAAGATCTACTACTGTAAAATGATAACTTTTATAATCAAAGAGCACCTCTGTTTTATCAACCGTTACACCTGAGAAGTTACCAACATGAAGGTGCGCATTGCTGACTGAGTTAATGAGCATACTTTTACCAACGTTTGGCTGCCCTACAAGTGCTACTTTAATGTGCTTAGCAACTACAGGACAAGCCATTGGCTCAATAGTTTTCATAACTTCTCCACCTCAATGAGTTTTGCTTCTTGCGCACGTAGTGCAATACGCATTTTACCCACTTTTATCTCAATCGTACTCTTAGCTGGAGCATGTGTTAACACTTCAATGACAGCCTCTTTCATAATACCAAAAGAGATAAGTCTCTGTTTGAGTTCATTTTGTGCATTTAGCTTTAAGACTTTAACTCTGCAAGTCTTCTCACAATCTAATAAAGTTTTCATATTTTCTCTTCTATTTCAAGTTGGAGATGATAGTAGTTATCAACTTACATCTTACTTAACAATTATGAGAGAAGTTATCATTATTCTCTCTTTAAGACAAAGTTGTAATACAAGAGCGGCAAGAGAATAAGTGTTAAAAATGTTGATGAGAGCAAACCATTAATAATAACTATTGCCAATGGCTTTTGTATTTCAGACCCTGGACCAGTTGCAAAGAGCATAGGAATCAGTCCAAGTGCTGCAATAGATGCAGTCATAAGAACTGGTCTAAGGCGTCTTATAGCTCCTAGTTTCACTATATCAAGAGCATCTATCGCACTGCCTCGTAAATAGTTAAAATAGTTTATCATTACAACCCCATTTAAAACTGCTATTCCCATTAAGGCGATAAAACCAACACTTGCCGGTACACTCATGTACTCTCCAGTAAAATATAGCCCAAAGACACCTCCTATGAGTGCAAATGGAATATTTAAAAGTACTAAAAATGCTTGTAATGAAGAGTTAAATGTCATTACCAAAAGTATAAATACAAGTCCTATACTTAAAGGTACTACAAAAGAGAGCCGCTTTGCAGCTCGTTGTTGATTTTTATACTCTCCACCATACTCTATATAATACCCAGAAGGGAGTACTATCTCTTTATTGATACGCTGACTTAACTCATCAACAAAACCGACTAAGTCTCTACCAACTACATTCGTCTGAACAAGACTTTTACGCATAGTATTTTCATGGTCTATTCCAACAGGACCTAGTACCATCTCAAAGGTGACAAGTTCGCTGATAGGAACTGCTCTTGAATCCTCTAAAACATATAAAAGGTTTTTATTATGAACCATGCTCTCTTGAAACTCTTTTTGCCCTTTTATCATAAGTGGAATACGTCGTAACTCCTCTTGAATTATCCCTGCTTCTATACCATTTACATACGCTTGCAAATAGCGTGATATTTCTTCTCTTGCTACACCATAACGTGCCATCGCTGCATCTTTAAAATGTAACTCCCAATACGCAACTCCCTCATTTGCTTTCTTATAGACATCACTACTCCCCTCTATCTTCTCAACAAGCTTTGCCACATCTTTAGCAATACTCTCTAGTTTTTTAGAGTCTTCACCATAGATGTTTACTACTATGTCACCTCGCGAACCGCTAATCATCTCAGAAACACGCATAGCTATCGGCTGCGTAAAACTATACTCTACGCCCACAAAACCATCTAAAACACCTCGAAACTCATCGAGTAACCACTCTTTAGATGGTACTCTCCACTCCTCTTTAGGTTTAAGCACCAAAAATGTATCTGTATCATTAAGCCCCATTGGGTCAAGACCTATTTCATCGGAACCACCTCTAGCTACAATAGAGAGAATCTCAGGAACCTCTTGTAACAAGGCTTGTTGAATCTTTAAATCAATATCTAGACTCGCCTGTAGAGAGATTGACGGATTTTTTTCTATGCCTATGATGACATTTCCCTCGTCAAGTTCAGGCATAAAAGTTTTTCCAACTTCTAGGTATGCAACAAATGCAACTATCCACAAAACCCCTGCACCGACAAAAAAACTCTTTTGATGTTTCAAGGCAAAGGATAAAACTTTTGAGTAGTTTCGCTCCAAAAAGACCATTAGTGCCACTTGCTTCATAGGAGCCTGTTTTAAAATATAAAAACTTACGACAGGAATAAAGGTAAGTGCTAAGATGAGTGAAGCACTTAAAGCAAAAACTATACTCAATGCAACAGGAACAAAAAGCTTTCCTTCTAATCCCTCAAGAGTTAAAAGAGGTAAAAAAACAATTATAATAATTAAAATACCCGTAAATATAGGCGAGGCCACCTCTTGTGCTGAACGTAAAACCAAAGTTATCTTAGACTCATTTTTATGCTCACTACTGCTTAAATGTTCAGAGATATTTTCAACCATAACTACACCAGCATCTACAAGCATTCCTATAGCAATGGCAAGACCACCTAAACTCATAAGATTTGCAGAAATACCAAAATAGTCCATCGCTATGAAAGTCATCATAGCCGCAAAAGGAAGAATAATAGCTACACTAAATGCAGAAGCGAAGTTTCCTAAAAACAGAAATAGAACAATTACAATGAGGATTAATGCTTCAATGAGTGCTTTGGAGACTGTATTTATCGCTTTTGAAACCAAGTCTGAACGGTCATAAAAGATATTAATACTCGTTCCCTTTGGTAAATCAGCTTCAATCTTTTTTAACTCTGCTTTTACACGCGTGAGAACAGCAGAGGTATCTACACCCTTTCTAGAGAGTATAAGCCCTTGTACAGCCTCATCCTTACCATCTTTAGTCACAAATCCTGCTCTTGTCAGAGAGCCTATAGCAACAGTTGCAATATCACTAATGCGAACATTTCGGTTGTTGATACTCTTGACAATAAGATTACGTATTTCATCGAGATTTTTCAATCTTCCCTCTGAACGAATATATAAAGACTGCTCTCCAAGTGAAAGACGTCCAACACCCTCATTTTGATTGTTTTTTTCTAAAGTGTCTTGCATATCTTTAAGTGTAATGTTAAACCTCTGCATCTTTACAGAATCAGGAATTATCTCGTATGTTTTCACATACCCGCCTAAAGCATTCACACCTGCAACACCATCTATAGCTGCAACTCTTTTTGCTATAACCCAGTCCAATAGTGTTCTTTTTTGCATTAAATCAAGGCTATCTGATTCTATGGTAAACATGAGTACTTCACCCAGTGGTGTTGTAATAGGCGCTAACCCACCACTCACATTTGAAGGCAGTAAGTCCATAACTTCACTGAGTCGTTGTGCAACCTGTTGACGTGCCCAATAAATATCAACACCATCTTTAAAATCAATGGTAATATCACACAAACCATATTTTGAAAGAGAGCGTACGATCTCTTGGTCTGGAATACTTTGTAAGTTCTGTTCTATTGGTGTTGTTACACGAGACTCTACCTCTTCAGGAGTCATTCCAGAAGCTTTTAAAATCAACTTTACCTGTGTCGGAGCCACATCAGGATAAGCATCCACAGGCAGTTTCAACATTGCTGATGTTCCAAAAAAAAGTATCGCAGCACTTAGAAGTAGGATTAAAAAGCGTTGGTTGAGTGCAAAAGATACAAGTTTTTCACTCATTTTCTTTCTCCATTTCACCCAGAAGAGCTGCAGTTGCACTCACTGCTAGCTTATCTCCAGCGTGTAGTGTGGATTCTATTACGTAACACACAGGACCCTCTTGTACTATCTTTACTGCTATAACCTCAAATCCACCATCTACATCTTTAAAAACATATCCTTGATCTCCTACAAATACAAGTGCTGATTTTTTAATTTTCACACCATTTTTAAGACTTTTTAGAAGTTTAGCATCATATATGCCATTAACAAGAACCCCATCAGGATTAAGTATTTGGGCACGAACAAGAAGTGATTGTGACTCAACATCAACTACATTTGAAATAGCGACTATTTTCGCTTTAAAACCATCAAAAATACAACTATCTTCCAACGAAAGAGATTTTGCCACTTCTTTAGGCAGCCTAATCTCTATGTACTGTTGACCCAAAAGATACATCTTTAACAAGGAAACTCCAGCATCTACATGCGAACCTACACTAATATTTAAATCATCTATATAAGCATCTTGTGTAGCATAGATAGTTTGTGAGGCAATAGCACTTCTACTCTTTTGTATTTTCATAATTTGTTCATAAGAAAACCCATGACTCAAAAGCTCTTTTTTTAAAGAAGAGAGTTTTGTAACTGATGACTCGTACTCTCTTTGTGTTGCAAGAAGTCTTTTATTTGCTATCACTCCTTTTTCATACAACAGCCTATCTCTCTTATACGTTTTTGAACTATTTTGCATCGTAAGATATGCTTGAATATACTCATTTTGTAAAGAGATTAACAAAGGACTACTTATACGAAAGAGTCTCTCTCCTTTTTTGACCTTACGTAACTTCTCTACATATATTTTTTCTATAATGACATTATGTGCAAAACTAAGTTCTAAAGTATCTTTTTGACTCAGGGTTACTTGTCCATTGTAAGAGCTAAGTGCAACCTGTGATATCTCCTTGGCTTCTTGAAGTTTTATCCCCAGACTCTCTTTTTGCTCTTGAGACATTTTTATTGTTGTAGCTTGTAAAACTACTGTAACTAAACAAAAAATTATTACTCTATGCATATTTTTTCTCCATATTCCATATCTGTAACTTTATAGAGTTCAAACAACTCTTCATAGTAACGCTTTTGTAGCTCTAGACTTTCGATATTTGTCTCTTTAAAAGAGCGAGTAGCATCTAAATACTCCATAAGACTTCCCTCACCTTCATTGTAGGCATATTTTGCAAGTTCTAGTAACTCTTTACTCATAGGAAGAAGTTCATTTTGTAGTAATGAATACTCTTCATAAAGTGAGTAAAGTCTCTTCTGTGCTCGTTTAGTCTCTTGTGTCACACTATATATCAAAGCATCTCTTTCATACTTATACGCACTACTTTGACTCATCGCTTGCGTACGTAAGAGTTCCTTTTGCTCACTTAATCCTCCAAGAGGAATGTTTAACATGAAGCTATAGCGCTCAGTCTGCAGTTCATGCTCATATAAAAGTTCATACCCTAAATCGGAAATGCTTGTATCATATATCTGTGTCGCTGCTACAGCCGCACTCTTTTCATACTCAATGCGTTTTACTTCTCCATGTTGGAGTACATCTTTTACAAATATCTCAGATTGCGGGGGACGAAGGTCACTACATGTAAGATTTTTGATCTCTCCAACACCTATGCTACGAACTAACTCACCGAACTCCTCTTGATAACTTCGTTGATACTCTAAAATTTTTTGTTGTAGTTTGACAGCATCAAACTTATGAAACAGAAGCTGTTTTTTAGATATTTCTCCAACTCTATATGCCTCTTGTAGTGCAGATAAAGTCTGTTCTTGTTGCTTTTGAAGCTTTTGTGCAACTTCATAAAGTGCTTTGGTACTACATGCTGCGTAATATCTAGATGTAATATCTAACTCCATAATATGCAGTTCATGTTTTGTCTCTTGTTTTAGAGCTAGGTTTAGATTCTCTTTAAAATCTTTTTTTGCTCCACTTGCAAAGGGGGTTGTCATCGTTTGAGTAAATCCTACAGCATACTCAAATCCATCTTGAGTATTCTCTTGTGCATATGCTGTTTTCACACCTACTCGAGGTGCTTCAAAACTATCTACCAGAGAGTTCTTTGCCACTTGTGCATCTCTTTTAAACCCAATACTCTTTACAAAAGAGCTCTCTTTATGTAAGGTCAGTATCTCTTCAAGTGTCTCTGCAGACAGAGTCTCAAAGAGTACAAACATTACCAATAATATATATTTCATTGCTAACCTTTATTTGATTATTGTTTATTATAAATACTTGAAAGAGGGAGTTTAGCTTAGAGGAGGACGTTCTAAAACATTATTGTTATTAGAACTACAACACTGCGGAGTGCCTGAAGTATCAGTTTGTGCAAGAGGAGCTGTAAGATATATTGCAGGTTCATCCTTTACAGCTACTAATGTGTGTATTGTTTTATGTATGTCATGGGAAATTGTTTCTACTTTGAAAAAATGCTGTTTTTGTCCCTCATCTTTTTGCATTACTGTAACCTGCTGACTTTTTACGTCATTTTCAGACATGACAAAGTCATGCATGACTATAAAGCCAAAAGAGAAGAGTAAAAACGAGAGTAGCAAATTTTTGAGTTTCTTCATAATCGTCATTGTATAATAATTTTTATTTTTTTAAATAAAGGTATAATTTTGCTCCAATAACTAAAAAAAAGGTAAAGCATGAAATTTCTTTGGACAGCCTCATCGCACTTTAACCTTGCGAATCTTTTTACTTTTGTAAACATTACAGCAGGTCTTTTTGCCGTCTACTTCATTACACAACACAATTTCTTTTTAGCAAGCGTTTTTGCATGGATAGGTGGCGCTTTCGATATTTTTGATGGAAAAATTGCAAGAAAGTACAAACTCTCAAATGAGTTTGGTGTACAACTCGATAGTTTTGCAGACTTCTTAACTTTTGTGTTAGTGCCAGTGTTTTTTGTTTTTGAAGCTATTTACGTAACACAATTACATGGAGTCTGGATGGCTATTGCAGCAGTTGCAAGCATCTATTACGTAATATCTGGTCTTCGTCGCCTTATACACTTTAACCTCAACACAGATGCAGGCTCAGTTGCAAACTACTTTACAGGTGTTCCAACTCCTCTTGGAGCTATTTTACTCTGGCTTGTTTTTCTCATCAACACATACGCTCCGCTTCCAGCTCTTGGAGTCATACTCCTTATGTTTGCAATTGGATGGAGTCTTAACTCTAAAATTAAAGTAAGACATCCATAACAGTTTTAAACTCCTCTCATTTGGAGTTTACTGCATACTTTCCACTTCCAAGCAGAATAATCAGTACAGACATTATTAAAAAAAGTAGTGGTAACTCCATAGCAAGTCCACCATATTTTGTAAGTGAAAAACTAAAACCATAAGCAAGGCCAATTGCTACAAGCATATTAAAACCTAGAACTGCCGCTGCAATACGTGCATAGAGTCCAAGTATTATAAAAATAGGGGCTATCAACTCTCCTACATAGACACCATAAGCAAAAAACTCTGGTAAACCTGCGTTTGTTGTCATAGACTTTACGGCACCTATACCATGAATCACTTTATGAACTCCGTGAAACATCATTAAAACACCTACACTCAAGCGTAAAATCAGCTTTGCAATATCTGGTTGGTTAAACATCTTTTTCTCCTAATATTTTAATCTCTCTTTGTGGGAAAGGAATAACTATATTTTCTCTTTTAAAACTTGCAAAGACCTGAGCATTTACAGCAAACTGAGATTTAAAGAAACTCTTTGAAGGTGTCCAGTATCTATAGGCTATCTCAATGGCTGAGTCGCCAAAACTCTTTATGCCTACAATTGGCTCATTTTGTGCATTTAACTCTTTATGTGCTTTGACTACTTCAAAAATGAGTGCTATGGCTTTGTCTATATCACTCTCATAAGCAATACCAATACTCCCCTCAACAACTCTGTATTCAAAAGAGTTCACTAAAACATCACCTATCATATACTTGTTTGGAATAGTTATAAGCTCTTTATCCTCATTGACAAGCTGGGTATAGGCAAGTTTTATCTCGGTAACCTCTCCATATACATCATGTACAGTAATGGTATCACCAATTTTAAATGGTTTTGTAGCAATGAGCACTACACCTGCAGCAAAGTTTGACACACTTCCTTGAAGTGCTAAACCTGCTGTTAATGAGAGCGCACCGATTGCTGCTATGAAAGGTGCGACTGAAATGCCTAATTTTCCAAGTGCTAAAATAGCCACCATAGCAATAACTAAAAAACGTAAAAAATTTGCCACAAATTGGCTGAGTGTCTCATCAAAATTATGTTTTAACAGAAGTCGTAAAACGCTTTTGTACATATACTTTGAAGCGACTGCTCCAAGCGCTACAATAATAATCGCACCGATAATCTGCATAGAGTAGTTTATGAAAAATGCTGCCACCATGTCATAATACTTCTGCATCTCTTGAAGCTCTTCACTCATGCTTTACTCTCCTTTTTAAATCTACATGTCCCTACAGAAACTATCTTACCACTTTTAATAGCTTCTCTTACGTAAGTGAGTGTTCCAGCGGGATCAGCATCACCAATCTCTTCTTCAATAATTCTCAGAAGGTCTTTCTCATTTGTTGTAGTCCATGTTTTTTCGTAGTTGTATTGTGTTTGTATTTTCATGAAGAAATAATAGCAAAATTTGTTACATAAGGGTTATTGTAGTTTGCCCATTCACACAAAGTAAACTTTGTATGAAGTATTGGGAGAATATATGATGGGCAAAATCCCTCTTCCGGTACAAGAGGAATAAAAAGGCTGCCCTAGCTAGCTAGAGCAGGGAGTAGTAGCTTAAAACTTCTTAGAAATTTAGAGTTAAATATGCCTGAATGAGGTTAGAGGCATCCGAACCATCAGTTTTAGCATAAATGTATACTAAAGAAGTATCAAGTGGACCAAAACTTTTTGAAACAGCACCAGTCACCTCAAGTAAGTCACTATCAGCTGCTGTATGATCTACACTTGTTACATAAAGACCTAAGTCAGCGTATCCAGCCGCTGGAGTCTCAACAGTTACATTTACTGCTTTAGCACCAGACATAGTTACTTGTCCATAGTTCCACCATGCTTCAGTATAAAGTTTAGACTGTGCATAAGTTTGATCTGTTGCAGTATTGAAACCAGCACCACCTAAAGTTCCTCCAGAGTTTACTTGTGAGTAAGCTACTTTAGCTAAAAAAGTATCTGTCATTTCATAGCCAAGCATTGCAGCTACAACCTGATCTTCTTTTGCACCAGTAGCATCAGCCATCATTGAGTTGTAAATTACACCAGCCATTAGTCCAGGAACTTTTTCACATGCTAAATCTGCTTGTAACCAATAAGAAGTTGCTACTTCAAGTAAATCATAATACCATGCTTGGAGCGTCAATGGCTTAAATGAGTTATTTATAGCACCAATTACATATGCACCATTAGTACCAAATGTTGAAAATTCTGCTCCAGCTACAACTATACCACCTGAACCAGCAGATTGATTAGTGGTTGTAGTACCATTAGAGTTTCCAATGTATCCACCTATTAAAGTAGTATCTGGAATATCTTCATTCGTTACCACAGCTGCTTCAAATGTATTTTGCTCAATTGTCCAAGCTTCAGTAAAAGCAATTGGAGTATCTAATGCCATACGACCAGCTTTTAAAGTTGTTTTCCCTGCAGTTCCTGCAATCCAAGCTTCACGCATCCAAGATACATCATCAACTTTTGCACCAAGAGAAGACGAGTTCCCAGTGTAAGTGTGCGCCCCACCCCATACACCATCAACCAAATTATTTTCTAAGCCTAAAGTAGTAAGCACTGTGTAACCAGCACCAGCACTTACTGCAACAGCATCTGTTTTCACTAAATCAGTTGTTGCATCAATATTTACACCGATATCAGCAGTCGAATTTCCTGCTTCAAAAAAACTTTTATCTCCAGCATCACTTGTTTGATAAAACAGTTGTGCATTACCACTTACTTTTGTATTTTCAATAGCAAAAGCGCTAGACCCTATCAGTAGTGCTGCTACTAAACTCATTTTTGTTAATTTCATTGTATTCTCCTTATTTAAATGATTCAATTTTGTTTTCATCATTTTTGTAGCAACAGTTTAACATGGCTTGATTTTATATGATACTACTTATTGATTAATTTTTAATCAATTTACTGAATAAATAAAATTATACTTTCTGGTGCCCCTATTTTAGGGATTTAGAAGAGTTTTTACTGTTTACAATTTGTTTGCTAATTACTTCTAAACTTTTGACATGAAAAGATTTTTGAAGACAATACTCTCAGCTTTACTGTTAGTTGGTGTGTATGTATCTATTATAGATGTAAATGCACATGCTTCAAGTGAACATGAAGTAGCTATTGAACTTGTTATAGAAGTTGAAGAGTCTAAAGCATCTTATGTTATTGATGACTTTCTTCATAACTCTTCAAACTACTCTTATATAAGTAAGAATGAACTTCCATCTTCAAATCTTAATTTCATACACTTCTATCTTACAAAAGATATCTTCCGCCCACCGCTAGAAGCATAATTTTTTACCCTTACACAAAAACAAAAAAACATAAACTATACAAATATAAAAATACTTTACCTACCGGTACAGATAAAGGAAAAAATTATGAAAACAACAAACACAAACAAAAATATTTTAGCGGCTCTATTAATCACTTCTACTTTAGTAGCATCAGGATATGCGCAAACAACTGCACCAGCGCCAACAGTAATGGAAACTCAGTTTCAACACAATATCGGTGCTGACCATATACAAAATGCAGTTATTGCAGCAGCAACTGATAACGGTTGGGAGATTATTCAAAAAGATGCAAACAAGCTACTACTAAAAAAGAGTATTAGTTTTAAAGAGACAGCCAAAAATACACGCGGGAGAACCTGGAACAAAGTTACTGTGAATAAAGATGCAGTTGCAAGCGTTGACTTAACTGACAACTCTTATGCTTTAAAACTTGATGAGGCTTCGCAAAAGTATCTAAAAGATTACTATAGTGAAAAAGTACTATCTAAAGATTTGAAAACACTTAAAAATGCTATTCACTGTGCAATGATTCCAGAAGCACTATAAAAACTTCCGGGGATGGGGAACTAGCATCTCCCCTTATTTTGTCTACAACCCATCCCCGTCTTCTTCACTACTTAAGGCAATCTGCTTTTTAAGTTTTATTCCTAACTGCTGCATATTTTCAGCTCTTTTAATGACATTTCCATTTCCAGACTTGAGTCTTCCCATCGCCTTATCATACGAAGCTTTTGTATTTTCAAGTAAAGAACCTATCTTATTCATCTCTTCAACAAAGAGTGCTAGCTTATGCAGCATTGCTTCTGCTTCATCAGCTATTTTTTTTGCATGCTCCTCTTGACGCTGTGTTCGCCAAATATGCTCTATGGTTCTGAGTGTCACAAGCAGAGTTGATGGAGAGACTACTAAAATATTAGACTCATAAGCGTGTTTAAAAAACTCTCCATCATGTTCAAGTGCGAGTAAAAAAGCTCCTTCTATCGGCATGAAAAGTAGCACAAAGTCTAAAGTATGCACACCTTCAAGCTTCTCATACTTCTTATCACTCAGACCTTTTATGTGTGCACTTATACTTGCTATGTGCTCTTTGAGTGCAAGTTTTTTAAGTGTCTCATCTTCACTACTCATAAAACGCTCATATGCCACAAGTGAGACTTTAGAGTCTATAATGATGTCTCGCTCACTTGGCATATGAATGATAACATCAGGTCTATATGTCTTATTGTCTTCAGACTTTAAAGTGGCCTGTAATTCATACTCAACACCCTTACGTAAGCCTGACTGCTCTAGAATCTTTTCTAGAACAAGTTCACCCCAGTTTCCTTGTGATTTGTTGTCACCTTTGAGCGCTTTTGTAAGGTTGAGTGCATCTTGTGAGAGCTGTGCGTTCATCTCTTTAAGGCGCTGTAGCTCATCTTTGAGAAGATGACTATCTTTAGCTTGATGATGAAACTGTTCGCGAGACTCTTTTGAAAAAGCAACTATCTGCTCTTTAAATGGTTTTAAAAGAGCTTCTAACTGCTCTTTGTTCGCAGAGCTAAACTGTTTTGACTTCTCATCAAATATTTTTTGAGAGAGGGCTTTAAATTCGAGTGAGAGCTCCTCTTTTGCTTCTTGTAGTACTTTGAGTTTTTCTGCTGAACTTCTACTCTCCTCTTCATAGCGAGTTTGCATTACAGCATACTGCAGCTCCAACTCCCTGTGAAGCTCCTTTGAGGATTCTAAACTCTTACGTAAGGCAAGTGTCTCATCTTCATTGTTACGTAACTCTCTGTTTGTGCTTTCTAAGAGAGTTTTAGTTTTTAGATATAAAAAGAGTGCTACGAGCGTTGATGTGAAAAAAAGTAGTGTGAGTATAAGATAGAGGTCAAATGTCATGGTGGGTGTATAACTCCTAAGAAAATTTTATTTTTAGGATTATACACTCTTTGAGAAAAAGTAGGCTTTGTTAGAGTTTTGTAAGCTCTCCTAGATAACTATGTATAGCATTTCCCTCTTCAAGCCAGCCAAGTATGCCACCACTTAAGTTTCTGACATTACTAAATCCGAGCTTACGTAACTGGTTTGCGGCAAGAAGTCCTCGAGGTCCTTTAAGACAGTAAGTGACTATTTTTGCATCTTGTCCATATGTTTTTGCTATCTTCTCAATAGCCATAAACTCTAACTTTCCACGGGGAATCGTGAGTACAATATGACCGCTAATGTAACCCGATGCAAACTCCTCTGGCTCTCTGACATCTATGAGTATAGTATTATCAGCTATAGCATAAAGCTCAGGTGGGTCTATCTGCTCTATGTTCTCTTTTGCTTCAGCTAAAACAGTTGCAAGCTGATCTGAGAGATAGACCTCAT
>Ga0272440_1000298_pt1 | contig 41969 bp, 34 predicted proteins | sample SSMMMBAug17_FD_192440 | JGI IMG/M metagenome (GOLD analysis project Ga0272440, IMG submission 192440) | Marine sediment archaeal communities from Little Sippewissett salt marsh, Falmouth, MA, United States - SSM-MMB-Aug17 | ecosystem: Environmental > Aquatic > Marine > Wetlands > Sediment ...
CTCCTGCTTATAAAAATAGTAATGCATTACGATAATTTTGTCAATTTAAGTGTAATGCATTACTATTAATCCTGGTTCAAAAAAATGATGAGCAAATTGTATTCACCAGCTATTTTGGTTACACTCAAAGAATTGAGAGCCCTTTCTTCTCTCGGAGACGCACAGCAGTGCGTCTCTACGAAGTAAAACATATTAACTAATTATTAACAAATATGTGGGAGCGAGAAATGCCTTTTGATTCTATTGCAACTGTTTTGAGGTTGCATGATTCCAAAAAGTTTGCTAGATATAGATCTGATCGTGGATCTGCCACTTATGGACAATAAGGAGTGGCAGATCTATCAGTTAATACGTTCCCAGGCTGAACCTGGGAAAGATATTATTTTTTTAACACAGGAGGTGTACCCATGAAGTATTTTTTACAACAATCAAAACAGTTCATGAGAGGCCATTTCATGCCTGTCTTTTTGTTTTTTTTGCTAATAATTCCTACATCGGCATTTGCACTAAAATACAAACATATTGTGGCTTTTGGAGACAGTCTTTCAGATCACTACAATTTGAATAGTTATGTCAGTGAGGCTCGAGAATCCATGACAAATGGAAAAGTTTGGCTGGAGTATCTATCCCAAGAACTGAACGTATCATTGGATAACAATGCCTTTATCGGAGCAATGACCAGCAAACATCTGAAGGACGAAATTCAAGCGGCTTGTGATTTAGGCCAGATCCCCCAACAATTGGGGCTCATAGGACAGGTTGAACAATTTATTAAAGAATCGCATGATATTAATGCAGACGAGACTCTTTTCAGTATCTGGATCGGGTCCAATAATTTAATAAGATATGGTAGAGGTGAGTTTGGAAATATTACCCCCGAACAAATGATTGCTTTAGCAATGGAAGATGTTGGTGTAGCGATCTCCAAATTACTCGAAATTGGAGCAACAGATTTTATTATTATGAACTTGCCGGATATTGGAAAATCACCCTGGTATGGCAGCGGGACACCAGAAGAGGTTGCTGCTGCAACCCAACTTGCATTTGGATATAACCATGCATTATTGCAAACTGTTAATCTATTGCTTAAGGATAAACCCGGAATCAATCTGTATTGTTTTGACATGGTTCAAATTATGAATGAAATTGTGGAAAAAGAAATTTTTCCCAATACCACTGGTACATATACAGTTTTGGATGAAGGTGGTTTTCCTACAGATGAAACAAATGGACCGGCTGAGAATTATTTATTCTGGGATGGTGTCCATCCAACAACAAAAGCGCATGAATACTTTGCTAAAGTTGTTGCTATTCGTCTGTTACATGATGGATATTTTTTCTTAAAGACAGAACTTGATAATGCTGTGCAACAAGAACGTATGAAATGGGACTTAAAAAATGACAACCTTATAGGATTGGAAGAAGCCATTCACGCCCTTAAAGTTTGCAGTGAAATGAAATAGGCTTTAACAAACTATTTAAGTCATGAAAATATCATCCATTCAACTAACAAAAGTGCTAATATTTTTAGCACCCTTTATGATAATCACTGGTCTTTGTGATTTTTCTGGCTTGCCACAGAGTTTATTCTTGCTTTTATCGGCCATTGCCATTGCAATGGTCTGGATATGGCATATCATCCAGAATAGAGCAGTTATCTTCAGAAAAACATCACTCAACCTGCCGGTATTGCTGTGGTTATTCTGGCTATCCATTTCAATTATTGGAACGACCAATCCCTACGAATCATTGCTCATTGCCAGACAGTGGTGGACAGGGGGATTTTCTTTTTGATATTGGCAAACTGCAAGAATGTAGATACCCGCAGCTTGCTTCCCCCCCCTCTTTTGGTCTGGTTTTGGTGTGGCGATTATTGGACTGTGCCAGTTTTTCCTGGATTTACAATGGATACCTCAGGTCAGAGTGCCGGCATCTACATTTGGACATAAAAATGTGGCCATGCATTACATCATGATGACCCTTCCTGCGGGAATTGCAATTCTGTTGACCACACACAATCGTATCAAAAATGCGTTATATGGTTTTTCGGTGTCTCTGGTATTGTTGTATGTTTTTGTATCTTATACTCGGGCTGCATGGGTGGTATTGCTATGTATGTCGATCCTCTTATCAGTTTTCCTGATGGTTGATTATCGCAACAAAAAAATATCCCCGGTATGGTATGCAGGAAAAAGTGTTCCAGTTCTTGCAGGGATTATTGTTGGGCTATTTTTACTAAACATTCAACATGATACCAAAAATTTTTCATCTGCTTTTCAACACATGGCAGGTGCAACACAATCCATTTATGAGCGGGTATCAGACAATAATTTACAAAAATCTGTTATAGATAATTCCTTGCCAATAAAGGCGTTGCCTTTAGCCAATTGAACATGCAGGACCAGACAGAAAACTGCTATAAGCAGGTGCTTCAGTATGTGCCCAGGATTACAAAAATTAGAAAAAGCCTGGTGAATCTGTATATCGCGCAAAACAGATGGTCACCAGTTTTTCAAGCATAAATACGTCAACAGTTTTGAATGAAAGTCATAATGGTGTGATTCTTGCCTCAGGAACGATCTCATTAACATTGCCCAATGCATCAACTGTATTGGGTACAACATATACAATCAAAAAAACTGATTCATCACCAAATAATGTAACAATTATTGGTCAGGTGGATGATGAAATGAATCCAGAACTATTAGAACAATATTCATACATAACAATTGTGAGTGATGGTTCTGCCTGGTATAAAGTCGCAGAATTTGTTGCAGTTCCCGAAGTTGAAAGTCAAACGACCATAAGAAATTCACTTGGCATGACGTTTCAGTTAATCCCTGCCGGTACCTTTGTAATGGGAAGTCCCATTGACGAACTTGGGCGTGGCACTGATGAGACACAATACACAGTCACTTTTACAGAATCGTTTTACATGCAAACAACAGAAGTCACTCAAGGGCAATGGGAAATGCTGATGGGTGAAAATCCTTCGAGTTTTACAGAGTGTGGGCTTAATTGCCCGGTTGAATTCATATCATGGGAAGAAGCTAAAGCGTTTATCATTGATTTAAATGCCATGGGTGAAGGCGCTTATACTTTTCCAACAGAAGCGCAATGGGAATATGCAGCGAGATCTGGAAGCAATAAAGCATTCGCCAATGGTAACATATCTAATACGAGCACTGATATAAACATGGATGCAATGGGTTGGTATGACAGTAATTCAAATTCAACCCCTCATGCAGTTGCTCAAAAATCGCCCAATAACTGGGGATTATATGATATGCATGGAAATGTTAATGAGTGGTGTTTCGACTGGTATGGAACGTATCCAACAGGTTCTGTAATAGATCCGACAGGGCCACCATCCGGCACGAATCGAGTGCTACGCAGCGGTGGTTGGTATCTCGAAGCTCAGTACTGCCGGTCGGCCGAGCGCAGCTATGGAAGCCCTAGTGGCCGAGACATTGACATCGGCTTTCGCCTTTTGAGACTTCATTAAATGCTCAAATGGGGTCAAACCTTGACTGTCCTGGTATGGTATTGTTTGTTTTGAGGTAAATGTACTGTAGAAACAAAGCATGCTGCGTCTCTTGGCATCCTTGTTTTTTAAGATCAAGACAATCAATGTCTGCCCCCATTTGACGCCAATCAACAACAGAATATGCAATTAATATTCTTGCCACAGACAATACACCAATTTTTACCAATTTAACACACTTTTAGCCAACCTTTTTGTTTACATCTTACAGTCTTTTTCATTAGAATAATCACATTTCAAAATTGAACACTAAAAAGCCAACCTGATGTAATATTTTATGTTTAGGGGGGATAAAAATATACATGATTATTAACATTTTATTAAGGAAAGGAAAAGTATCATGCCTCAAAAAACGTTATCAACCATCCGCTTAATTTTGAAATTTGGCTTGCCTGTTTTATTCATTTTAATAGGTTTTGTGGTGATAAAAAAAATGTCTGTACAAAAAGCCACTCCGCCATCAGATCGAACAAAAAACATACCTGTTGTAGATGTCGTGGTTATTAATCGAGAAGATATCACTTTGGACATTGAAGGCTATGGCACTGTTAGACCACAAAAAGAAATTGACATCATGTCAGAGCTTCAGGGAATCGTTGTTTCTACCAATAAGGCATTTGTTGAAGGTGGATTTGTTAAAGAAAATGATATTTTATTAGAACTTGATCCAGAAGAATATACTGATAAATTGAATGCTGCTGTTGCTGATGTCAACATTGCGCGTGCGACTATTGAAGAGTTAAACCAAAAAGAAAAGTACATGATAGATACAATGAAGCTAATGAAACAAAAACAGAAGTTGGCAGAAACAGAATATAATCGACAAAAACTTTCCAGAAAAAAAGGGCACATTTCAGCCCAGCAGCTAGAGAAAGCACAAGCAGCATATATTCAAAGCCAGCAGCAATATAATGATATGACAAATGCTGCTGCAAATATCCCCATACAAATCAAAAAGGCCAAAGCAAACCTTGTAAAAAGTGAGACATTACTTGCCAAATCACAAAGAAACATAACTTTGCTGAGCGTTCGTGCCCCTTTTTCAGCTCAGGTGACTGCCAAAAAAGTTGAAAAAGGACAATGGATAAAGCCGGGAATGATTCTCGGTCGCCTGGCTTATGATCGTGTGTATGAAGTGCCAGTGATGGTGGATCAACGTGAATTGTCAAAACTTCCCAATGTGCCTCTGGAATTTATGCCCGAATATATGGATGATTTCAATAAACAGCAAATGAACATTCCGGTCAAGGTTCAGTGGGTAAGGGATAAGGTCGGATATATCTGGGAAGGAAGATTGGCAAGAATTGAGCCAATTAATCCTCAAACCCGCACTGTACCATTGATTGCTGAAGTTGAAAGCCCCTGGCATTCCATGAAAGATGGTACATATCCTCTTTTAACAGGCTTTTATTGTAAAGTGACCATACCTGGCTATCGCTCAAAAAAGGGCATGATCAAAATTCCTGTTGAATCCTTACGTGAGAATGACTCAATATTCTTGCTAAAGAATAATACGCTTTCAATTGTCAATGTTCGCGTGGTTCATTATTTTACTGATGAAATCGTTATCTTACCAACAGACAAACAAATTGAACTTGAAGGCGAATATCTGATTACATCAAACATACAATACCCCATTCCAGGCATGCAACTCAACATGCGGTCAGGTGAGAATCTGCAAGAGAATGAAATTGCCCCTGAAAAAGAAGACGCTGACAAGAAAAAGGGTAAGAGAAAAAAAGGCAAAAGAAAAAAGGGTCAGAAAAAACCAAACAGTGATGAAGAATAAGAGAGGTAACCAATGAAACAAATCATTGCAGCAGTGGCAAAAAATCCGGTACTTCCTAATTTACTGATGTTAGCAATTCTCATATTTGGATTCTTTAATTTTATGCAGCTTCGTCGTGAAACAATGCCTGAAGTCACAACTGATATGGTCCAGATTAAAATGAGTTATCCAGGGGCATCTGCAGAAGAAATTGAAGAAGCGATTATTGTTAAAATTGAAAATAATCTGAATGGCATTGATGGAATTAACTATATTTCAAGTATTGCCAAAGAGAATATGGGTACAATTAAAATCATCCTTGAAGATAAAGTTGCCGATAAACAAGTTCTTCTTCAGGAAATTAAAGATAGCGTTAACCGCATACCTGACTTTCCAGCGGATTCAGAGGCTCCCAACGTTCAACTCGTGAAAACAAGAACCAACGCCATGATTCTTGTTTTACATGGTCATGCCCCAGAGCACACAATGAGAGAACTGGCACTGGATGTTAAAGATGAACTCATCGCAAAGGGTGCTTCACAAGTTGGTGTTGGAGGGATCAGGGATTATGAAATTGCCATTGAAGTAAAACGTGAAATGTTAAGATCATATGATCTGACCATGTCCACCATTACCAATGTCATTAAACAGGGGAGCTTAAATATCGCCAGCGGTTCAATTAAGACAAATACTGATGAATACAAAATTGAAATTAAAGGAAAAAAATATAATGCAGAAGACTACCGAGACCTATTGGTCAAAACACGCCCTGATGGCACAGCTATTCGTCTTTCACAGATTGCTGATGTTTCCGAAGTCTTTGAGGAAGGTAAATGTCAGGGGCGATTCGATGGAAAGGATGCCATTTTAATTTGTGTCTTACGATCTTCTGATGAAGATATTGTGAAGCTTGCAAATAAAATCAATCAATATGTTCGCACAAAACAGCCAGACCTTCCTGAAGGCATTGAATTATCGGTTTTTGCAGATTTTTCACAAGATGTTACCAAACGCATTGACCTTTTAATTACAAATGCATGGCAAGGATTGATACTTCTATTTTTTGTGTTGTGGTTCTTTCTGGATTTAAAACTGGCATTCTGGGTATCAGTAGGCATTCCTATCAGTTTTGCTGTCACCGGTGGACTGATGGGGATATCGGGCGAAACCCTTAACTCTGTCACTTTATTTGGTTTGATCCTGGTACTGGGTATTGTTGTGGATGATGCCATTGTATTTAGCGAAAATATCCATTCCCATCAAAAACAAAAAGATATCTCCCTTATGGATGCCTCAATAAATGGCACCTATCAGATGGCCTGGCCGGTCATTGCAGCAATTTCGACCACAATACTGGCCTTTATGCCTTTGTTTTTCATTGATGGAAAAATGGGACAATTTATTTCAATCATGCCCTTTGTTGTTATTACTACCTTGCTTGGGTCTTTGTTTGAAGGTCTGTTTATCTTGCCTGCTCACCTGGGCCATGGCGGGCATTCTGATAAACATTCACCCCTGAAAATTTGGGGGAAAAAAGTGCGTCATTCAATTGAATCCAAAATTGACTCCTTTATCAATACCTACTACGTCCCCTTTTTCCATATATCTCTTGAATATCGATATGCGACCTTAGCACTGATTTTTTTTACTCTGATGTGTACCAAGGGATTGATTTCAGGGGGCCATATTGACTTTGTTTTTTTTCCGGAATCTGATGGAATGTTTTTGGTGACAAATGTCGAATTCCCAGAAGGTACATCCTTCTCAATAACGAGGGATGCCATTAAAAAGCTTGAAAAATCAGCAGCAGTTGTCAATGAAAAATATGGTAATTATGGCAAAAATGGCAAAGTCATTGAAGGCGTCTATTCTGAAACAGGTAACAAAGGCGGTGCCGGGCATGTGGGAATGGTTCGTCTGACACTTGTACAACCTGAAGATCGAGAGTTGCCTTCAAAAGATCTTTTAAATTACTGGCGTGAGGAAACTGATGACATTCATAATGCCTTAAAAATTACTTTTTCTTCTGAAGGTGGAATGTCAATGGCGGTTAAAGATATGGAAGTTTTAATATCTGGAGAAAACTTTGATACACTCACTGCTGCAACCATTGATTTTCAAAATAAATTGAAAAATTTCGATGGGGTATTTGATGTTGAAAGCGACTATAAACCCGGCAAACGTGAACTGAATGTACATTTAACCCAGCAAGGCATGATCATGGGAATCACACTTCAATCCCTTGCCAATCAACTTCGACAAGGATTCTTTGGTACTGACGTTATCAAACTTCAGCGCGGAAGAGAAAATATTAATGTTGAAGTGAGATTTTCAAAAGAAGAGCGTGCCAATTTAGGTGATTTATACAAAACAATGATTCGAACGCCCTCAGGCCATGAAATACCCTTTGATACTGTCGCGTATGTGAAAATGAAACGCAGCATGTCTCAAATTATGCGTCGTGATGGCAAACGACGCATTCGAGTTACCTCTGCAGTTGATAAGGCGGTGACCACCCCTAAAAAACTACAAAAAATGATCACAAAAAAAATCGTTCCATTAATGACAAAAAAATATCCAGATGTTGAATTTTCCTTTAAAGGCGCCAATGAAGAACAAGATAAGTCTATGAATTCATTGTCTATTGCATTTATGAGTGCCTTGATGGGTATTTATGTTGTTTTGGCAGTTATTTTTCGTTCTTATGCGCAACCTTTATTGATTATGGCTGCCATACCTTTTGGCATTGTGGGCGCGGTTTTTGGCCATTATTTTATGGGATTTCCCCTGTCCATGTTAAGCGTTTTTGGTATTGTTGCCTTATCAGGAGTTGTTGTTAATGACTCTCTTGTCATGATTGAGCGAATCAATGAAAATATCAATGAAAATATGACTGTCTGGGTAGCTGTTCAAAAAGCGGGTCCAAGGCGATTTCGTGCTATTATTATTACCTCGTTCACAACAATTGCGGGTTTACTACCCCTTTTGGCAGAACAAAGCCTTCAAGCACAGTCATTGAAACCTATGGCAGTCTCGCTTGCGGCTGGATTGGTGTTTGCTACTTTATTGACCTTATATGGTATTCCTTGCATGTATTTAGTGCTCAACGATATTCATCGTACTATTTATTGGATTAAATCAGGTGACTGGCCGAGCAGGGAACTGGCGAATGGTCGCATTATTCATTAATAAGGAGAAAACAATGAAAAAGAACCTGTTATTTTGTCTGGGGATATATAGTATCATCATGATATTATTCATAACTAATGCCTATAGCGAGGAACAGTCTTTAAGCATAACTGATGTTATTCAGCTGTCCCTTGAAAAGAATTTACAATTGAAGGTCAATCGGGTTTCCAAAGACATTCAAAAAGAAAAGTATAATGCAGTGTCCACTATTTTCGATCCAAAGTTTAATGCGAATGGTTCAGTGGCAAGTACCAGTGCTAAATCAGAAAAGACTATTTTTCGCTCGGAAATCGAAAAAATGACTGCCAGTGCTTCTAAAAAAATTCAAAATGGGGACACCCTAAGGGTGAGTTTGCTATCAAAGCGCCAGAAAACCAAACCCTTTTACCCCGGTACCCCATCCACAAAAACACAATTTTCTCATAATTTGTCTGTTTCCTACATTATGCCCTTACTACAGGGCAGAGGAAAATCTATTGCCACTACTGATATTCAAGTTGAAAAAAATAATTTGAAAATTGAACAGCTGCTTCTGGAACAAGATATTATCAATACAATTACAATCGCACAACTTTATTATTGGGAGTTGTATAAATCTAAAGAACAACACCAGGCAAAGGTCAAATCTTACGAACTTGCCCAAAAGTTTCTAAAAACAACACAGGAAAAACTTAAAATGGGACTCATTGCAAATAATGACCTGCTTCAGGCCAAAGCTGAAGTTGCTTTTCGGGAGGAGGCTGTGATAATTGCTGAAAATACAGTTAAAAACAATCAGGATAAATTGATCCAGTATATTTATGGGCACACCCGGATGGCGGATAACCCTATTGAATTGGCTCAAAAACCCCTGTTTGAAAAATTGAAAAATATTTTTGTTGATGCTGAAATTCAAAAAGCACTGGATTATCGTATTGACTATCAGGTGGGAAAGATTAGATTGGAAATTGCAAAGATTAATTATGATTATTATAAAAATCAAGCCCTTCCCAAACTGGATTTAAGTTTTACTGTTTCTGTAGAGGGAGATGGTAAATCGAACAATATTGCTATGGAGCAGTTTTTTGGTGGAGATAATTATTCAGGACAAATTGATATATCTGGTGAATACCCCTGGAAAATGAGACGTGCGGAAGCAAACCTTTCCAAGGCCGTGTTTCAGAAATATCAAAAACAATTGTCCTTAGAAAATATTCAACAGGCTCTTGTGATGGATGTTCGAAAATCGTTACGCAATGTGGTTTCTCTTGAAAAACGATTTGAATCCACAAAAATTGCTCTCCAATTAGCAGAAGAAAAACTCAAAATGGAAGAAGATCGGTTTAAAAGTGGTTATTCAACCAGCTATAATATTCTTCTGTTTCAACGCGACCTGTTCAATGCTATGGTCAATAATATCAATGCCAGTGTGGATTATCAGATCGCCCGGGTTAATCTGGACAAATCAACTGGAATAACACTTGAAGTTCATCAAGTTGAGATAAAATAAAAGGTGAAACGACGTTCCAGCGTCCTGTGATACCAATTGCTCATGTCTGTATTCTTCGTGTACGAGACGGCTGGAGCGCCGCATTATGCATTCCCACGCTGGAACGCCTAGGAGCGTGGGAACGAGTTGGGTTACTTCTTATTGGAGTCGTCCGCCTATACTATTTCATATTGAAAGAATTCTGTTAATTCGCTGAAAGGAGTTAGGATTTGGCTAATAAGAGTAATTTCCTCTGGTTTTAGGTTGGCGATCTGACGATCATTCTGGTTCTGAATGGTTTGTAATTGATATTCTTTGACTTGAACTTCTGCGGATGGATTAATTGTTTCAGCAACGCCATCAGGAAGATTTAATTGACTTAATATGGATGATGGATTTTGGCAAAAGTTTTCATAAGTCACTAAGGGCATATCGAATTTTTGTATCAAATCTTTAATGATCGTGCTTCTCTTAATCCAACCTCTGGCCAAAAATTCCAGAATATCTTTTCGGTCGCTCGAATTGATTGTTTCAACGTCATATTTACGATATAGTAAACTAGCGCAGTTTGCATAAGGATTTCTATTGTTTGCGAGAAAAGAATAGTCACGAAAGAGGGATATAATTTTTTCTATAATAATCATGTTTGGCGGGCTTTTTTCAATAACAACATCAATATTTTGTGTCAAACGCTTTACGAACTGATAACGATTGAGCCAGCATGCTTTTATTGACTGGTAGTTTATATCCTTATTGGGGTTCCAACGGTCATGCTTATGTAAACCCGGAATCAGAAACTGTCCTTCAGCCTTTGAATGCAGGATCATCGTTCTGTGGCTTGTGTTTAACAATTCTGCCAGGGCTGTGGAACCAGAATAGGGCGGGGTCATAATAAATAAAAAGTGGGGTTGATCGTTTTCATCAAATGGGGGCATCGGCCAGTTTGTTGTTTTTTGATCTAATTGCATAATTTCTCCTTTTTTTTGTTTCGTCTTTCAAGATAAATAAAAGCCAAAAAATGACCTTTTGTAATATGATGATCAAATTATTAATTGTTTATTCTTTATAAACAAAAACGCTATTATTGTAAAGAGAAATATGCTATTAATGTATGTTTTTTATGTGCTTCGTCGATTTAAAAACACAGTTAAAGAAAGTTTTTTAAATTTGTACCCTTAGGAAAAAATAGACTATGAAAAAAATTATTTCATTTTTTTATCAATATACAGATTTGCCTAAGGGAACCATCATTTTTTTATTTCTTACCTCAGGAATTTCGTACTCTCTTATTCTTGCAGTGGTAAACAAAGCAGTATCATATGTTGCAACTGGACATGTGATTTTGGAATTTCGTCTTTTTCTCATGTTTATCATTCTTTCTTTAATACACCTTTACGCCAAAAAAGCTTCTTTCAAGCGCTCTATCCTTTTTTGTGAAGACATTATTGAAAGGATTCGTCTCAGTATTGTTGAAAAGATTCGTCATTCAGAAATTCGATTGCTCGAAACAACTGGCTCGGGCGTTATCTATGCACGCCTTACAGAAGATACCAGATCACTGACCCGAACTGTCCCTTTTATTTCAATGGCAGTGGTCAATTTTATGTCTCTTATTTCGGTGTTTTTATATTTGATAACACAGTCCATACAAGGGTTTTTGTTTATTACTATTTTGTTTGGATGTAGCCTGTTGATCTATAAAAGTGTATATGGTCCGGCCAAAGAAAAAATAAAAGAAGCGCGTAAAAAAGAAACAATATTTTTTGAGCTTTTAAACGATATGTTATCTGGTTTTAAAGAAATACGTATCAATTATCAAAAAAATGAGGACTTGTTTGCTGATATTTATGGGATTATCAATGAGTCAGAACAATTAAAAATTGATGCTCAGGTTAGTATCAACAATAGTTTTATTGTTGTCAGTACCACATATTATTTAATGATCGGGGGGATTATTTTTGTTCTTCCTGTTTTTAACCTGGTTGACAACACCGCAGTGGTTAGTCTGATTTCCTCATTATTATTTGTATGGGGGCCATTGCTGGTCGCTTTTAAATCAATTCCATTATATATGATGACCTCTGTGTCTGTGGACAATCTTCAAAGCCTCATTGACACAATTGATTCGTTTCATTTTCATACTCCAGATCCCCCCAACAAAGTTGTTTCTACTTTTAATGAAATCTGTCTTAAATCAGTCAATTTTTCATATAAAGACAATGAGGGCAGTACTCTATTCCAGGTGGGACCCATTGATTTTAATTTAAAAAATGGCGAGGTTGTTTTTGTAGTCGGTGGGAATGGGAGTGGTAAATCAACCTTTATGAAACTTCTGTCAGGTCTTTACTATCCTGATGCAGGTGAACTTTCCATTGATGGAACAATCGTTACGCCCCAAACGTATCAGCTGTATAGGGAATCTTTTACAACGATTTATACCGATTTTCATATTTTTGAAACACCATATAGTATTCAGGATGTTGATCCAGTAGAAGTTGATAAGTTATTGAAGTTAATGGAAATTGATCATAAAACCAGTTTTCGTAACAAAAAATTTACCAATATGGATCTTTCCACCGGGCAAAGGAAAAGATTGGCGTGTATTATCTGCCTGTTAGAAGATAAACCGATTTATGTTTTAGACGAATGGGCAGCGGATCAGGATCCAAAGTTCAAAATGTATTTTTACGAAACGTTTCTAGAAAATATGCGTGCCATGAGTAAAACAGTGGTCGCTGTTTCTCATGATGACCGATATTTTGATAGAGCAGACAGAGTCGTAAAAATGGAAATGGGAAAAATTGTATCATTATAGTTGATTGCTTATGAAAAAAATAATTCAATTTATAAACAAGAATTCGGATGCCCCCTATGGTTTGATAATCAGTCTTATGCTGTTTTCAGGCTTTTCAAGTGCCATTATTCTTTCAATCATAAACACCGCTGGAACGAATGTTTCAACTGGTGAAAATCATTTTCAAACCGGTCTTTTTTCTGCATTCGTTTTAGTTCTTGCTTTTTATATACCTGGCAAAAAAATATATCAAAATCGAATGATCGTTTTATCTCAAGATATCGTCAGAAATATCCGGTTGAACATTCTTGGAAAGATTCGGCATACAGAACTTCAGTTTATCGAAGAAACAGGTTCAGGACTCATTTATGCCCGCCTGACAGAAGATACCAAATCATTTGCGCAATCTGCCCCAAATATGATCATGGCCTTAGAAAGTACTGTATCATTGACCTCAATATTATGTTATATTTTATCGCAATCCTTTGCAGCATTTATGCTTGTTATCATATTGCTGAGCATATGCTTTATGGTCTATTCTTCGGCATATATTCCAGCAAGAGAAAAGATTACATTAGCGCGTAAGAAAGAAGCGAAATTTTTCGAAAGATTAAAAGATGTTTTGTATGGTATTAAGGAAATTCGTATCAGTTATCAAAAAAATGAGGAGTTATTTGCAGATCTCAAGGATATTACCGGAGAAACCAAAGCATTAAAGACAGATGCACAAATTTCGTTAAATGGCTGTTTCATCATTATTAATACCACATATTTAATCATTTTATGTTCGATTGTTTTTGTGTTTCCAATGTATACCGACATTACCAAAGAACAGATAATCAGCCTGATATCTGCATTGTTATTTGCGTGGGGACCAATAATGGTTATTTTCAGGTCCATATTCAGTTTTATGACTTCCGCAGTATCAATAGATAATTTGAACGAGATAGAAACGATCATTGATAGTTTTAACACCTGTACACCCAAAGCGCCACCGGAGCCAATGGTTGATTTTAATGAAATTTGTCTTAAATCTGTTCAATATCGGTTTTTTGATAATGATGGCACTTCTTTATTTCAGGTGGGACCAATTGATTTTACCATAAAAAAAGGCGAGGTTATTTTTGTTGTTGGCGGAAATGGCAGTGGAAAATCGACCTTAATGAAAATCCTTACAGGCCTTTATTTTCCGGAAAAGGGGGAAATAACAGTGGATGGCACAATCCTGACACATCATATATATCAGTCTTACAGGGAGCTTTTTTCTACCATATTTTCAGATTTTCATCTTTTCAGAAAGATTTATGGCATAAAAAAAGTGAATAGGGAAAGACTGTTTAAATTATTGAAAAAAATGGAATTGAGTAAAAAAACAAAATTTGTTAAAAGGCGACTGACCAATACAAATCTTTCCACTGGCCAAAAAAAACGATTGGCTTATATTATGAGTCTTCTTGAAAATAAGCCCATTTATGTTTTTGATGAATGGGCTGCGGATCAGGATCCGAATTTTAGAAAGCTATTTTATGATGATTTTTTGAACAATATGCGTGCCAAAGGTAAAACAGTGATCGCTGTTTCCCACGATGACAGATATTTTGGCATGGCGGACCGGGTGATTAAGATGGAAAATGGAAAAATTGTTCAGCACTCCTCATGATCTGCATATATCAGCAAAGTTTCTACCCAATATCGCCTGCTGAATATCATTATCTGGAAAAAGCGTTTCAACCTGTTTCATGATAATATCAAAAGAAAACTGGCCATCACTGTCAGTTGAACCATATGGGCCATCAGTCCCAAACAAACATTTGCGGTATCCGAGAGTATTGACTACCTCCTGAATGGTATGCTCATTAACATAGGCTGTTTGAGAAATATCCACAAATACATTGGGGTACGACCGCATAATGTCCCAATTGTCCTGATATTTTGGAAATGCCGCATGGGCCAGTATAAGCTTCAGATCGGGGACCGCTTTAATCAAAGATAAAAAGTCACCATGATCGTTAAATCCGGCATGCATCAACATGGGTTTTCCTTTTTGGACAGCAATTCTGGCAGCATCAGTCAGTCTAACAGGGGCATATCGGTGCCAGAAAGGATGAACTTTGATCCCAACACAATTTGGATGATCAATCCATTTCTCAATTTCAGAAATAATATCCTGGTCACTGGCCGGATTAATGAACAGCCATCCCAGAAAACGATCAGGGTATTGGTCAATGGTTTGAAATATCCTGCTGTTGTCTGGTTTTGCGTAAATGGAATACTTTTGAAACAGGATTTTGATGTCTCCCTGCGGTGTAAAATCTGCACAAAAATGATATGCCAATGGTCGAAATCTTGACCGCTTTAACATCCATTGTAAGAGACGAACCATAATTACCGGGGGCTCAGGGAATGGATCAATCATGGGTGAGATTAATGCCAGTTTGTCCACCTGGGCCTGATCCATTTTGACCAGCAAGTCAGGCACACTTAATATTCGAGGCTCAAGGTGGAAATGACAGTCGATTTTCATTAATGATCTCCATGTATTTATTTACCCTGCAATTTTTGAAAAATCCGCAATTCGCTCAAATAAGGTTGAAATAGTCGCAAGCAATTTCAAGCGATTATTTTTTAATGTTTCATCTTTTGACATCACAAGAACATCATCAAAAAACCGGTCTACATTGGGGCGAATGGATGCAATTTTTTTCAAGGCATCATCAAATCGGCCTGATTGGATCAGCGTAAAGATTTCACTTTCCAGGCGATGACAGGTTGCATACAATTCGGTTTCAGCATCATGTTCAAAGAGATCAGGAAGGATATCAGGCAGTGTATTGCGGTCAACAGCTTTAAGGATATTGGCCACACGCTTGAATGCCGCCGCCAGTGCTTCAAAATCGGGTTCATTTTTGAGCTTTTCCAGTGCCCCGGCCCGAGACCAGATATCTGGAATACTGGTCATATCAGCACTTAACACGGACGTGGCAATATCTTTGGATATACCTGATTCTGTCAGCATATGGCTGATGCGTGTTTGAAAAAAGTCCATGACTGTTGAAATGACTTCAGCTTGCGGCAAGATCAATTTGTCAGCCAGGGTTGTAATGCTGTGTTCTATGATTTTTTGGATTGGCAGTGTAAGATGTTGATCTTGAATCATTCGGATAATACCAATTCCCTGGCGTCGTAAAGCATATGGATCTGTTGTACCTGTTGGTTTCAAACCAACACCAAAACAGCCGCAAATTGTATCCATTTTGTCAGCAATGGCCAGGAGGGTGCCAATTCTTGTTTTGGGAAGTGGACCACCGGAATGTGTGGGTTGATAATGCTCTTGTATTGCCATTGCGATGGCTTCATGTTCATGTTGTTTTTGGGCATAAATTTTTCCCATAATGCCTTGTAGCTTTGGAAACTCATTGACCACCTGAGAAACCAGGTCAGATTTGCACAGCCATGCCGCACGATTGATATATTTTTTTGACAGATCGTCATTCACCTGTATGGCCAGATATTCTGAAAGCTTTTGAATGCGCAAGGTTTTATCATACACTGTGCCCAGTTGTTTCTGAAACAAAACGCCTTTTAATTTTTCAACACGTGTATCTGGCTTTTCTTTGAGGTCGCCTTTGAAAAAAAATCGGGCATCTGAGAGTCGTGCCCGAAGAACACGTTCGTGCCCCTTTGAAACCAGTGCCATGTCTTTAACCGGCGTATTGTTCACTGCAATAAAGCAAGGCATCAATTGACCATTGGGCTGTGTTACTGCAAAGTATTTTTGATGCTCCCGCATGGCACAAATCAAGACTTCTGAAGGTACTTCTAGGAATAATTCCTCAAATTCACCCGAGCAGGCAACAGGATATTCCACAAGATTTGTGACGATATCCAGTAGTTCAGGGTCTTCTTTTATTTGACCACCAAGATCTGATGCCAGTTTGTTTATTTGCTCCTGAATGTTTTTTTTTCGCTCATTGATATCAACAATGACTGATGCTTTGGAGAGTTTGTCTATATAGTCTTCTGGTGATGAAATATGAATGGCATCCGGATGCATGAAACGATGACCATAAGTTATTTGACAGCCTGTCAGATGTCCCCATTTGAACGATATACAGGTCTGGCCTAAAAGACACATCAAAGAAACCACCGGCCGGGCAAAGTTTTTTTTATAATCTGCCCAGCGCATGTTTTTTGGAAATATTGTAGAATCAATGATTTGAGGAAGAATATCCTGTAGAATAACTGTAGTGGGTTTGCCATCATCGGTGATTGACAGACAAAGGTAGCTGCCTTTAGGCATTTCTTTAATATAGATATCTGTCACTGCCTTGCCCCATTTTTCAGCAAACTTGATTGCCGGCACTTTGGGGTTTCCATCATTGTCGTATGCCACACGTTGGGGAGGGCCGGTTTCTTCTCGGGTTTGCGATTTTTGGGTGTCAGCTACATCGGAAATATGGATTGCCAGACGTCTGGGAGTGCCCATTGTTTGAATGCTGCCATGTGCAATGCGTGATTTTTTCAGGGCATTTGATAAATTTTCGTGCAAGCTGTTCAATGCAGGTTGAATGTAGCCTGCAGGAAGTTCTTCTGTACAAATCTCAAATAGTAAATTGTTCATGCTATCTCCTTTGTGGTGAAAGACTTTTCTAGCAATGGAAATCCCATTTCTTTTCGGTTGTTCAGGTAGGTTTGCGCGGATTGACGTGCCAGTTTTCGAATACGCGCAATATAGCCAGTTCGCTCGGTAACACTGATTGCGCCCCGGGCATCCAGTAAATTAAATATGTGAGAGCATTTCAAGCAGCATTCATAGGCCGGGAGTGCCAGGTTTTGTTGGACAATATTTAGGGATTCTTTTTCAAACAAATCAAACAGTTGTCGCAGCATATGGATATCTGCATGTTCGAAATTATATGCGGATTGTTCAACTTCCTGACTGTGATGCACATCTTTATAAGAAATGACTTGATTCCATTGAATATTAAATACATTGTCAATCCCTTGTAAGTACATGCAAATACGTTCGAGACCATAGGTTAATTCAACTGATATGGGATGAAGTTCAATACTGCCAGCCTGTTGAAAATACGTAAACTGGGTAATTTCCATGCCATCAAGCCAGACCTCCCATCCCAGGCCGGATGCGCCCAGTGTGGGGGACTCCCAATCATCTTCAACAAATCGAATATCATGAGCCAATGGATCAATACCAATTTTTTTCAGACTGTTAAGATACAAGTCTTGAACATTTGAGGGGGATGGTTTTAACAGAACTTGATATTGGTAATAATGTTGCAGACGATTGGGGTTTTCGCCATATCGTCCATCTGTAGGGCGTCGTGAGGGTTGAACGTATGCAGTTCGCCAGGGTTCAGGCCCAAGTGCTTTCAAAAGGGTTGATGGATGAAAAGTGCCGGCTCCAACTTCAATATCGTAGGGTTGAACCAGTATACATCCTCTATCTGCCCAGAATTGGTGAAGTGCTAGAATGATTTCCTGAAATGTCATTTATTATCTCCTTCAATGATAACACCGCAGTCTGCGATCTTATTCTGCAATAGCGAGGCATCTGAGTGGCTGTCCAGGATTGTTTGCCAGACATCTCGCAATTTATCAATATTTGCTATTTCACCAATCGCCCACATACAGCCGCCGCCGCCAGCACCAGTGAAACGTGCGGCACATTGGTTGTCAATGGCTGACTGGCGCAATAATTTACCAGTTTTATCCAGGACATCGGGTGTCATTTGTAAGCGTATGCCTACTTCATCATTCATTGTAGAAACAACTGTGGACCAATCCTGGTTTACAAGGGCTTTGGTAAAGGTATGGGTTATATGGACAATCTGCTGCCATTGTTTACGTGAAGTGCCCTGAAGAAACTGTTTAATCCATTGGCCATTGATATCCTTTGATTCATGCGGAACACCACAATAAGCAATCAGAATATGTTTTTGGAAATCAGAATGATCCATTTTTGGTGAAAGGCATTCCTGAGTGAACTGAGGTGCTGAAGGACTTGCCCCAAAATGCCATATATTAACACCCCCCGATACAGCCGCCAGCTGATCTTGAATGCCACAAGGAACACGTGCCACGTTGCTTTCAATTTGATAGGCCAGTTTTGCTATTTGGTGAGGTGTGATTGTTTCATCAACTACAGATGACAGCGCAGCAATCAAGGCCACTGCGGCAGTTGATGATCCCCCCAGGGCGCTTCTTGGGGGCGAGCTGGAGTCAATGTGAATATGGGCGCCAGTGATACGATAATAGCTGGCAATAGCAAACATCAGCCCCAATGGATGATCAAATGGAAGATTATCCGAAGAAAAACTGGCATCAGTAAAGCCTTTGGATGATATTTTTACCTGATCCTTTGTGTAAGGACGAATGGTCACTCGGGTCCGCATGTCCAGTGCCACATTAAATGTGCATGGGTTTAAATGACGTAATGTATAGTGCAGTAATGATATATCCAGGGTCCCACCAAAATCAATTCGACATGGGGCGGATGTCGTTACGATTTGATTTTTGGGGTATTGCATCATGATTCTATTCGCTCCTATGAAATAAATTGAGTGTCACCCAAATAAACTGAATTCCAGGGACACGATCCTTATTTCTTGACCTAAAAGCTTATAATATAAGATTTTATATCAAAAAATAAGGTCATGTCCCCGGAATTCAGTCTATTTGGGTGACACTCATATAAATTTTCTTATTTGTTCATGTTCTGAATCAACATTTGCAATCCATAAATTAATTCTTCGATAGATAACCGGTTATTAAAATTAATATCTGGTACAACAGGCATCCCTGCAAGTGGTTGAATTTCGGAAATATATTCAAAGCAATGTAAAATATCGGCAATATCAAAATGGTCATCACCATTCATATCCAAGAGGGTCAACCGGGGATAAAAGGTCAAATGCGCTGCATTGTTTTCAATTCGCCAGGGTTCTTCGCTTACAGTGAAGTAACCCATTGATTGTCGTGCCCAGCAGATGGCCTCTCCCTGAAGTTCCTGTGTATAAGGTACTGTTGTGAGATTGGGGGTTTTAAAAAAAGTGCTGATTGAGTCTCCACTGGCCTTTTTCCAATAGTAAACCTCTTGTTCTGTTTTAATTAATAATTCGTTACTATTTGAAGATAAATCACCTGCCACTGCCCATGAAAATGGTAAGGTGGCCATTTTTTCAGCAGTGTTTATGGTTTTTAGAGACTGTGGATAAGCTAACTTATAAACACCCACCTGCTCTTCTCTTTTGGAAACAATATACAAATCAAGAGTTTTGGAATCAATTAGCAGGCTTTCAGCATCACGCATGCCATCTGAATATTGATATGAAATCTGATCAAACTGTGTTATCCAAACAATTGATTTTGGGGATGATTCTTTTATTTCAGGTTCCAGAAGCCGGTAAATAAACTTAGTCTGTCGCTGGGCCTTATTATCGCCGATATCAGCAATATACAGATAAGATGTTTGAGTAACTGGTCCTGAACCGCAGGCAATATCCTCCCAATCGATGGCCTCAATGTCTTTGAGTTGAAACGCAGCCAAATGTTTTCCCCGATAAGACATGGCATAAATTCGGCTTTCATCACCCGAGTCATTATGACTCCATAGAACGTTGGTATATCGGTGACTGACTGCAAGGCCAGAAGCTTCATTGAGCTTATCGTATTCCACGAGTCCCAGGTCAATTGATTGGCCAAATGTAGCGGTATCTGCCACTATCAAACTGGCATGGCATGGATGACATATCGCACATAGCGCAATCAAGAATATGATATAACTATTATTTAGCATTGGATAATTGATCGTAAGCGGTTTCTTTGCGGGCAATATAATCCAGCAGTGATGGCGAAATGAGTTTCAACCACGTGCCCACTCTGTCTTTAAAAGTCAATAATATGTCTCTTTTTTTCATGGCAGTTGCTTCCAATATTTGCCGAACACATATATCCACTGGCATGGCATTGGATTCGACAATATGGGTTTTGCCATGAGGTTTGCCAGCACTGTTAATTGCCTTTTCTCGAATAGATGTGGCAATATAGCCTGGATAAACCATCGACACCTTGACACCATCGTCAATAAGTTCACCACGTAAGGCATCAAAAAAACCTGCCAGTGCATGATTTGCAGCAGAGTAGTAGGTGCGAGAGGGGACCCCGATCTTGCCAGTCAGACTGGCAATTGTTAAAATCTGGCCCTTTGATGCTTTTAAAAAGGGTAGTGCAGCATGGGTACAATAGACACTTCCAAAAAACTTGACTTGAAATAATTTTTCACCAATTTCCATTTGCGTGATATCTTCAAATTTTGCCCACATGGAGTAACCGGCATTGTTGACAAGAAGATCAATCCCACCATAGTGATTGACACTTGTTTGAATTAAATTCTGGCATTGACTGGCATCAGAAACATCGGTTGGTACATGGATGGCCTGAGCCCCATTTTCTTGACACAAATGAGCGATTTCTGCCAGACGATCTGTGCTTCGCGCTGCCAGTGTCAGGCGAGCTGCTTGCCGGGATAGCTGAACCGCCATCTCTTTACCAATACCACTGGATGCTCCTGTGATAATAATGCGTTTGTTTTCAAATGGTTTAGACATGTTATCCTTCCTGCTGATAAGGAATCCTTAAAAAATAGCTTGTCTGGAAATGCTTGAAAAATATGTTCATCAATTGTTTAAAATTTAGACTAATATAGGCCAAAGTCAGTTCAAGGTCAATAAAAAATTAGTTGGAAAATTGTTCATGGAAGCCAGAAAATTTTAAAACACTACAGCAAAAAATAAGGTTGGATTAATGCGCCAGCCTTCCTTTTCTCCAAAAAAATGATTGGATATTTCGACTTCAGTTCCAACAATAGAGTTATACAAAAATTGGTCCTTTCCAGTAAAACTGGATAGTTTTAGCCTGAGTTGGGGTTCTGTCAATAAAATACGATAGGTTTCATCCTTGTTGTTAAGAGAGTTTTCCTGCCAATAATCCAGGAAACCATTAAATTCCATTTGCAGCGGCCCCACATTAAATGGTTGTCCCCAAACAAAGGTTATTTGCCAGGATGTGTCATTTTGATAGGGCGGTTTTTCCTTGAATGCACCTTTACGATCACAATCCTTTATATACAAACTGATATTGGAAAAGCCATAATTGGGCTGCCCCAAAATATCAACAGACACACCACCCAGCCAGGATGTTGGAATATAAGGCTTATCTGCACCATTGTATTGAAAAGCCAGGTAAAGATCCCCCAAAAAATTGGAAACAATTAAATCCTGCTTGAGAATTTTATCCAAATTAAAACGCGGTGCAATTTCAAAATACATTGCGTTGGGGGTTTGCCTGAAAGTGGGTTCACTTTCCAGGTCCATAAACAAAAATGTGTCACCATATTTCCATTCAGAAAAATGTTCAACAGTCAGTGTCCATATGTCGTTGTTGTTACTGGGCGGCACGCGATTGATATCAGCATGAATCTGGCACTCAGTTTTTTTGAAATAGGTGTCGCTCAATGCCTGGCTCCCACACATTAATATGATAAGAACCAATGAAAAAATCAACGATAGCTGTTTTTGTGTTTTTAACATAACTTTCCTCCTTCATTAATAATTAAAAAACCAAAAAAAAAATCATTATTGCCTATGTATCAAGCTTCATGGTATAAGCCTTTATCAACAATTCAGAATTTTCGCAACTATTTATTTTTGTTATTTAATTTTTTCAGGCATAAAAATTGCCAAAAGGAGCGTTTATGAAAACCTTTTTGAGTATCATACTTTTACTGATTACGAGTCAATCTTTTGCCATTCAAACATTTCCAAAAGACAACTGGAAACCCCAGGTAAATCCACTTGTGGATCCAGATGCTCGCCCTGGCGGCCAGCTCGCAATATTTGCAGGGCAAAGTCCAAAAAGCCTGAATTATTACCTGGATAATAACTCTTTTACTGCTGAAGTATTTGGCGCTCTTTACGAATCTCTTATTGATATGAATCCCATGACATTAAAATACGAACCTGAACTGGCCAGCAAATGGACCATTTCTGATAATAAAAAAGTATTTACCTTTTATATCAATCCTGATGCCCGATGGAGTGATGGTCACGCCATTACATCACATGATGTCAAGTGGACCTATGATGCCATTATGAACCCCAAAAACATGACCGGTGTTCACAAAGTTTCTCTGGAACGTTTTTTATCACCAAAGGTATTGGATAAACACACCATTCAATTTACAGCCAAAGAAGTTCATTGGTTAAATCTGGGGGCTGTTGGCGGCATGCAGATTTTACCCAAGCATGTGTTTGAGAAAATGGATTTTAATCAAATTAATTTTTCATTTCCGGTGGTGTCAGGACCCTATGAATTAGAGACCATTGTTGAAGGTCGTTATGTCAGTTTGAAACGACGACCCCATTGGTGGGCACGAAAAGATATTCGTTTTCAGGGTATCGGAAATTTTGATATTTTAAAATTCATGTTTTTTGCAGATCGTGAAAATGCATTTGAAGCATTTAAAAAAGGTCACATTGATTTGTTCCCCATTTATACTGCCCGACTATGGATCAATGAAACCCATGGAAAAAAATTTGAAAAAAATTGGATCATTCGTCAAAAGATTTATAATCATCGCCCCATTGGTTTTCAGGGGTTTGCCATGAATATGCGACATCCACCTTTAGATGATATTCGCGTGCGAAAAGCATTGTACCTGTTGATAGATCGAGAAAAAATGAACAAAACCCTGATGTATAACCAGTATTTTTTGCATCGATCCTATTATGAAGATTTATATGATGTCAGACATTCCAACCCTTTAACACCCTTTGACAAAAAAGCCGCCAGAAAATTATTGCATGACGCTGGATTCTTGGTCAATCCAACCACTGGAATGCTTGAAAAAAACAAACAGCCACTTGAAATTACTTTTCTCACCCGATCTTCATCAACGCATAAATTTTTGGCAATTTATGAGGAAGATTTAAAAGATGTGGGCATTGCATTAAAAATTGAAAACAAAGATTTGGCAGCATGGGCCAAAGATATGGATACATTTAGTTATCAAATGACATGGGCAGCCTGGGGCGCGGGCTTGTTTAAAAATCCAGAGGGCATGTGGGCATCAAAGGAGGCTATCCGCAATAGTGGCAGTAATATTACAGGCTTTAAACATCCGGAAGTTGATAAACTCATTGACGCCCAAAAACAAATATTTGATGTGGACAAACGTCATGCCATCTGCCGAAAAATAGATCAATATCTTATTGATGCTGTCCCTTATGTGTTATTATGGAATATTGACTATACCCGATTGCTCTATTGGAATAAGTTTGGCACGCCTGATACTGTTTTATCCAAATATGGTGATGAACGATCTGCCTACTGGTATTGGTGGCACGATCCTGATCTGGCTGCTGAATTGAAAGACGCCATGAACGATCATTTAAATTTGCCTGGACGACCCGATGTGATTCGATTTAATGAAATCCTACAAGAATAAGGAATACTCGAAACAATAACTTCCCCATTTTGAATATTTTTCAATGACATTTGGGAACCTAGCGCATTTGAATATTATTTCAACACCCAGTTTTTTATCTGTTGTCCACCAAGTGGCATAAAATACCAGTTGACCAATCTTGGGTTTACCAAAATTTGTGCATTATCATAAAATAGTGGAAATATATATGCCTCATCTTGAACAAGAATCTTTTCTGCTCTGGCATAATATTCCTTACGTAAATTAGGATCCAGGCAATCTCTTGCTTTAAGAACGATTTTCGAATAATCTTTGTTTGTCCAATAAATAATATTATTGGGCGTTTGTGAATGAAGTTGATCATACAAAAAATTATTGGCATCTGGATAATTACAATCCCATCCAAAACTATACAAATGAGATTGTGGTGTTACCGATTCGTATGTCACATCTTCTTGAACGGGCTTACCGGTCAATGTAATATTGATATGGTGCTTTAAAAACAATGAAACCGCATTGGCAATCATTCTATTGGTATGCGTATCATGATAATATAAGAATATTTCAGGAAAGCCCTCGCCATCTGGATATCCGGCTTCTGTTAAGAATTGTTTTGCTTTTTTTACATGAAAAGGGATCCCAATATCCTTACCATAAGATACAGAACCAAAAACAAAAGGCGGCGTAAAGCTTAATGCCAATTTTTCGTTTCCTCTGGTGAGAAAAGAAGTGATCATGTTCCGATCAACTGCAGAAATTATGGCTTTTCTAACCAAAGGGTCATCTACAGGAGAAAGATTGGTATTAAATACAAAGCCATATGTTTTTAGTAAAGGAAAACTGTGATAATGATCTCTTAACATTGGATTGGATTGAATGGAATACAGATGGGATCTTGGAATGGGTAAATACTTTCCACCAATAATATCAATATCTTCATTTAAATACATGGATAATCCAAGAATACTGTCTTGAATAAAAATATAACGAATTTCTTCAATATTCACATGCCTGTCATAATACTTTGGATTTTTTCGTAAAATAATCATAGAATCTCGAATGGATAATGCAAACTGATAGGCCCCACTGGTGACCATATTTTGAGACGCTGTCCAGTTTTCTCCATATTCTTTGATGGTATCAACCGGCAATGGCTTAAAACTATTTAATGTTGTCAGATATGGAAAAAACAACGATGGTTTTTCCAGTAAAAATTCAAGATGATAGTTATCAATGGCTTTCACACCCAGTTTTGACAAATCGGACAATTCTTTTTGATAAATTTTTTCGGCATTTTTGATGACAAACAAAGTGGATACATGCGGGCATTGGGTTTCAGGCTGAATATGACGTTTTATAGCCCATTCGATATCAAAGGCGGTAATGGGTTTATTATTGGTCCAAAATGCATCCTGTCGCAGTTTGAATAGATATTTTTGTCCATTATTTGTTGCTTTCCATTCAACAGCCAGATCGGGAACAACTTCATAGGTTTCAGGGTGAAAGCTTGTTAAGCCAGAAAAAAGCTGCTCGACAATTTCAATGGACGATTCGTTTGTCGCATAGGTGGGATCCAATTGTAAAATGCTATCATTCATTGGAATACTGACAGTGATATCTTTTACCAGATCATAACCCTCAATAAAAGCGGCATTGTACTCAAGGATATCAAACTTGCCGCTTTTCATGTGTTTAAAAAATATTTGCCTGGGTTGAATAACACCATTCCGATTAATATCATATTCTCCCAATACACCCTGCCAGTGTTTCATAAATCGAATGGTGGAATTGACTACAATGGGTTGGGTAGAGACACTTTTATCGATTGCATGGGCCAGAAAACAAAGCATGTCATAACTTGTTGCCGCCCAGTTGTCTGGTAAAACTGAAAATTTTGCTTGAAAGGCTTTGATAAAAGATTGGGTGTTTTGTTTTCTTAGCCGGTTATTAAAACAGGTTGCCACAATTGTATTATCACTGGCTTTGCCTGTATTTGTCCAATGATCGTTAATATCAATCCGGTTGGTCGTAAGGATAGGTTGATTGATCCCAATTTCACGAATTTGCTTAATAATATGGGTAACACCTGGAATTTTGCCTGACAGAAAAATGGCATCAAAATCTTTGGTCATTTTTATTTCTGAAAGGATAAACCGATAATCAGAATCCATTGAAGAATAGAATTTTTCGCCCACAATATGAATTCCTGATGCCAGCGCCTGTTCATTAAAGACTTCTGCAAAATGTTTTGTTGATGATGAAATATCATAAAGGATAACAATGTCATGATAATTATTTCGTATGGAAAATTGTGTAATCGCCTGACTCAATGTTTTATCAGTGGGTGAAAACTTAAAAATATATGATCCGCCAAACCTATTGGTATCAGCACCTGGTGAGATAAATAAGATATTATTCGCTTTATATGTTACTGATACAGAAATGGCAATTTCCGGATTTCGATGACCAATGACCGCCAGGATATTTTTGTTGGCAGACAACTGACCTGCAATATCTGTGGCCATAGGCAGGGAATTTTGGTCATCATATTCAAGGATCTTTATTTGTTTCCCATTAATGCCACCATGCTCGTTGATTCTGTCAACTGCAAGTCGAATTCCCTTAAAAAATTGCGTCTGGCTTTTGAAGGAATCCACTACTGCAATAAGAATCTGATTCTCTTTGCATACTGCATTGCCTCTTTGTTCTTGACTGATATATTCAGGCGAAAATAAGTAGTAAGCAGTTGCAGCCAATGAACATATCAGGAAAATCATAACATATATATATTTCAAGTTCGTCATCTCCGATGAAAAAGCAATGAAGGGTACACAGTTCACCCCAACATTCGCTTTGAACATAGTTTCGGTGCTGGTTCTTGCTTGAAGACGAATAAGGCTCGCCCATTAATGCGTTTCAGTGTATGCTTTACGATGTTGATACAATTTTTTTCTTTGATTCATTTTTTTTAAAAAATGGTGAATTTCATCTGCTGCCAGATCACTATTGCGAACAAGCATCATTGATTTTTCTTGGGTCGCCAATGCTTCATGAAATTGTGCATTACAGGCATAAGCGGCTGCAAGCGTATCGGTATAGGCCCAGTGGTCTGGTAATATTGACACTGCTTTTAAGGCATACTGAAGTGCTTTTGTGGCATTACGATATTTACTGTATTTTGTCGTTGCATAAAACCAGGCCATTTGATTGAGATATTCAGGATTTGTACTTTTATAGTGAATTGCTTTTTCAAGGTGCTTGATGAATTGATCAAACTGACTTTGCTGCAATTTACAAAATGCCATCAGAGAATATGCTGTATCCATGTCTGGTTTAAGCTTTAAAGCTTTATTGATATTTTGTTCTGCCGCATGATATTGTTTTCCATAGGCGAGTTGCCGGGCATTTTCAATCAACTCAAATACAAGATGCTGGTCTGATGCCCGAACAAACCAATGTTTTTGGTTTACCTGGATACTCCAGTAATCATTCATGGTTTTGGACAGTATGACTTTTGCATTGAATTGCCTGTCATCTGTTAATAGTTCATACTTTGATTGATTTATGGGAAGCAAGTCTTGGACACGTGTTGCATTACAGGTTCGATATTCCTGGCACAGCTTTTCAATATTATACGAAAGAATTGATAAACTGGGCAGATCCCTGGATTGATATCTGGTTTCTGTATCATTTGGCAACTGCGCCCAGGCAGTTGTCACAAAGAATATCATGATAACGACTAAATATATTTTACTCTTCATGGTGATCTCCCTTATCAAAAATTGCCATGTAATGGTCTGGAATATGATCAAAGGTGTCAATTCTTTCCAAAACCCCCAGAACGTAAACATCTGAAAATGCCTTAATGGCTTCTATATTTTCCTTTACCATTGTGTCTGAAACAGATGTTGCCTTTGACAGGACAATTCCAGCAGGAATAATATTTCGATTCAATAAGGCTTCAATGGAAAGCAAACTATGGTTGATCGTTCCCAAACCGGCTCTGGCCACAAGGATTGTTTGTGATTCTATTTGGGGCAATAAATCAATAAACAGGGTTTTCTGATTTATTGGCACCATAAGGCCGCCAGCAGCCTCAATTACACAAGGTCTTGAATGATCATTTCGTGTATGGATTTCATCTATTAAATCATGGGAGTTGATGTCAGTGTTTTGATCACGCGCGGCAAACCAGGGTGCTTTGGCCGGCTGAAAGCAATGGATGACATGATCAGCAAGGGCTTCATTTTTTAGTTCTGGCAAATGACTGTATACAAATCTGGCATCACTGTCTGTGTCTTCAGTCGTCAAACATCCTGTTTGCAATGGCTTTAAATATAGGGGGTGATAGCCTTTTTTGCATAAATATTTCATCAATACTAATGCCACAACTGTTTTACCCACATGGGTGTCAGTACCAACGATAGTATAATTGTTTGTTTTTACTTGTTTCATTGCTATGGGACTCGTTTCTTCACATATCGATGGGTTATATTCACAATTATTTGTATGTTACATAGCACACCAAGGCCAGACAAGAGAACCAAAAAAAACATGCCAGTCAATGTACAGGTAATCATGCAGTAAAAGAACCCAACAGGCGGAAACCATTGAATTAAAAATAGCCGGCAGCCATACACAGCCAGACCAATTGGTGCAGACAGTCCAATTATCTTTAGAAAAAACACATACACTCCCCAACTATCCTTATTATTTGTGCGTCGATTCCACAACACATAAAGCAATACAATTTGAATAATTGCCGAAATTGACATTGCAAGGGCAATTCCATAAACATTCATGTATTGTAGTCCAAAATAATACAAAGGCACACTAAGACAAACAGCTATGGTGCTGAATACTGCCGGAAATAAAGTATTTTGCATGGCATAATAACCGCGCACAACCACTGTTTGTGCCGCATAAGCAAATGCACCAATCATTAGAAACATTAGAATGCAGGCCGCCACCTGTGTATCTTCTGAAGTAAACTTTCCGCGTTGGAACAAAATCAAAATGATTTCATGTCGAAGTATAGCAAAAAGCACTGAAAATGGAATCATTAAGGCAATATAGTTTTTCAATGTATCATTTAACAATGTATTCATGCGAGATATTTCATTTCGGGCTGCCAGTTGAGACAAATATGGAAACGATGCAACTCCTACAGCCTGACCAAAAAATCCTACCAGCATGAACATGACACGAAACGCATAGTTCAACGCAGAAATATTGCCAGCCGGTAAGTACGAACCAAAAAATTTAAAGAAAATTTCTGTTGAAAACAGCATGGTCATGCCAATCATCAATGGTAATGTGAGGATCAGGTATTTTTTGAAATCGTGATGACCCATGGAAAATGAAAAGAAATATTTCATACCAATGCGTTTTGCGCCCCAATATTGCAAAACAAAGCTGCCAATAAAAGCGCCAGAAAGCACACCATATGAAAAGCCTTCCATGCCCAGATATGGCCCTGCAATAATACCGCCAATAATAATTCCCAGGTTATATATCAGGGGCGCTAATGCGGGAATCAAAAAATGTTCACGCGCATATTGAACAGCCATAAACAGCCCCCCCATAAAAAAGAAAAACTGGGCAGGCATGATAATTCGGGTCATTGAAACCGCACGATCAATGGTTTGAATATCCGAAATTCCTGGTGCAAGAGCATTAATCAAAGGGTAAGTAAATACAGTTGCCAGGGCAATAAATAGCAGAAGCATTGTGCCGATGGTGTTGATGATTATAGAAAAAATTCGCCATCCTTCTGTCTCGTTATTGTTTTCAAGATATCGTGCAAAAATGGGAATAAATGTGATAGATAAAAAACCACTGGCAGCCACATGATTTAGAATTTCCGGTACCATGAATGCCAATTGGTATGCATCAACATCAGGGCCTGCCCCACCCACATAAGCAATTGTCATTTCACGAATCAGCCCGATAACTCGACTGAAAAAAATCGACAGCATCATTATCATGGCGGCAAATCCGACTTTTTTATTGATGGATCTTGTGTTATTCACAGGCCTTTATTATTTCATCCATAGGGGCATGATCTCCGGCTTCATTATTTGCGTAGAAGTACTTTGGATTACCATTGGAATCAATCACAACAACACCGCCCTGCTGAAAAGCATCACCTTGAATCCCTTTTTGCCCATAACCGGTTGTCAATGCGTGAATGGCAGATTTGATTGTTTTAAAGCCCAACAAGGATTTGACACTTTTTTCAAAATTAAGCAGTTGATATGCTTTTAATGATGGATCAGTGAATAAGTCTTTGGTGTAGCCAGTATCATTTCGGAATCCTTCAATAAAGTTAGGCGTGCCATTGCCAATCACAACCACGCGAACATTATGTTGGTCAAACATGTCCATCTGATTTTGTATGTCCACCACCTGGCGGCGACAAATCATTCATCCAAAATGACGAACAAAAATCAAAACTGTTGTTTGATTTTCCCACAGTGATGCCAGGGGAATGGCTTGTTGTTCCTGATCCAGGACTGATAACTGGCCCAGTTCCTGGATTAATTGTTTTTCTATTATCATGCTTCCTCCTTGAACTAATTTTGTTGAGTGTAACCAAAAATAGACTGAATTCCGGAACATGACCTTATTTTTTGATATAAAATGTTATATTATCAGATTGTATGTCAAGAAATAAGGATCGTGTCCCCCGGAATTCAGTCTATTTTTCAGTACAATTAATACTGATCAACGATTGAACGAATATCTTTTATTCTGGTATATTTCATAAAATGGTCTGCCAGATGGTCATAATTTCTTTCTTTAAAATCCCAATAATCATCATGGGATATATGCGGGTCAATTTCAATTTGATTCATCCTGGCCAACCGCTGAATAAAATTCTTTCTAAATGTACCAGAATCAAACAAACCATGCAAGTAACAACCCAAAACAGTGCCATTTTTGGAAATGGCGCCATCAGTATAATTTTTTAAATCAATAAATGGCGTGGCATTATCCCCCAAAAGGGTTTGCCCCATATGAATTTCATAGCCCTGAACTGATGAATCAAACAACCGATCTTTGCCAGATGACCGCCTGACCACCTTGATGGTGTCCATTTCAGTCACAATATCTAACAAATTAATACCATATGTTTGTTGGGGGGGGCCTTCCACTCCTTTTGGATCACAAATTTCTGTTCCCAACATTTGATACCCCCCACACAGCCCTACAACAAGTCCACGACCTTTATTGGTGTATTTGTGAAGGGAATCAAACCAGCCCAAAGGTTCAATTGCTTTAATATCGTGAATAACATTTTTACTGCCTGGAATAATGATCGCATCATAACTCATAATATTATCAGGTGTTTTCAGCCAATGAATCGCTATCTCAGGCTCACTATCAAGGGCTTGAATGTCAGTAAAATTGGAGATGTGGGGCAGGCGAACCACTGCAATGTTGATGGATGCAGTTGTTTTTTTGGGACGTGATAAATCCAGGGCCATGCTGTCTTCCATATCAATATGAATGTTGTTATACCAGGGAACCAGTCCTAAAACTGGTTTTTGGGTTTTTTGTTCGATGAAATCAATCCCATTTTGGAAAAGATCGGGGTTTCCACGAAATTTGTTGATAATAAAGCCAGCAACAAGATCCTGTTCTTGTTTGGAAATCAGTGACATTGAACCAACAATCTGTGCAAATACGCCCCCCCTGTCAATATCAGCCACAATGATCACCGGCGAATTCACTGCCAGTGCCATTTCAAAATTGACAATGTCATGGGCCCTCAAATTCACTTCACAGCAAGAGCCAGCGCCTTCAAGAACAATACACTCATATTGTTTGGACAACAATTGATAGCTTTTCATCACCTGGTTTTTAATCTGATCTTTATAAGCATAATAGGCTGTTGCAGACATGTTTTTATACACATGACCACAAACGATGACCTGAGCGCCTATTTTTCCAGTGGGTTTTAACAAAACAGGATTCATATGCACTGATGGAATCAATCCAGCAGCTTCAGCCTGAGTGGCCTGGGCACGTCCAATTTCACCACCTTCCATTGTCACATATGAATTGTTGGACATGTTTTGTGCTTTGAATGGCGCTACCCCATAACCAAGATTTTTGAAAATCCGACAAAAGGCTGTGGCAACAATGCTTTTACCAACATCTGAGCCGGTTCCTAGAAACATGAGATTCTTTGTCAATGCTAATATCCCCAATTTGTTGGAATGCGCCCATCATCAATACGCTTGCAGGATCATAATGGCATCACCAATATCGATAAAACCATTAGAATTTATATCTGTGGCTTCTATTTCAAAGCCTGCCAATACTTGAAGCACACGAATTAAATCACTGAGCTGGCCTTCACCCAATGCATTATTATAAAAGGTAAATTGCGCATCTTCAAAATCCATTTCAGCATAAATCATGACATACCAGATTCCCGGGCTGGCATTTTTAATAACGACGCTTTCATCATTACCATATAAATAAGGCCTGAAATCATACAGCCTGAACGTAGGGAATGCGTCATGACGCACATACAAATCACAGTCCCCAGATCCACCAGAAATGACAAAGGAAAGATGGGTTGGTTCGGTGATACTTACCTGAAAATAGCGTGATGTTTCCGATAGACCGGAAAGGGGTACAGGCGTATCTGGCTGCATGTGCATTGGGAACAAATCCTGAGTTCCAGTTTGCATGACACCAACCCATTGATCTGCAACGCGAATGTTATTGGTCCGAATACTGGTATTGTCGTTTGTTGTGACTGTATAGCGAACATGTCCATTCCCAGTGCCCCGGCGGGTGGATTCATCAATTTCAATCCAGGTGCCATGCTTGATCGTTGTCCAGGCGCATCCTTCATTAACAAAAATGTTTAAGTATCCGGCACCACCGGTATAATCAACTGTTGATTGCATGGGAGTCACTCTGTATTGACAATCCAATGTATTATAGACTGCCTTGATTGTGATATCCTGGGAAGTTTCATATCCAACCATGAAAATGAACCATCGGCCTTCATCCGGGTTTCTGATATATATATTTTCATCGTTGCCCCAGGCATAGCATTTATAATCTGGCGTGATATCTACAGGTATTCGACCATAATGGGCATATAAATCTATATCACCTGTACCGCCCCAGGTATCAATGATCAAATTTCTTTGATTGGCTGGCACATCAATGGCAAAATATAATATCTGATTATATGGCACAGATATATTGTTTTTCGGAATATTATTTGTCAAAACAATATAATCCAATGAACTGTCCTGATTGATAAATATCATGGTGTCTGCAACTTGAATCGAACCAGTTCTTGGGGAACTGCTCTCATTGGCATCAACAGAAAAAACAATAACCCCGCTGCCTGTTCCAGCAGGGGATGAATCAATTGTAATCCAATTTTCCATAGATAGCGCCTGCCAGGAACACCCCTCCTGAGTGGTAATAGCGATCTGGCCGATATATTCACTGCTGCCTGTATTGATTTCTGTTTCAGATACTGAATAGGTGCAGTGGGCACTGCGATATTCTGCCTGAAGCATGACATCGCTATACTCCCCATAGCCATAGAGTAGAATAAAATAATCACCCGGTGAAGGTGCTTGAATAACAATTCTTTCATCATTGGAATAATCGTCGGCCACATAAATATAATTATCATGATCGGGTAACTCATTGTATCCCACATATAAATCACAGTCCCCGGTTCCGCTCCAGGTTTTGATAATCAATTCCTCCTGATTGTCTGGCACAGTAAATTTATAATACTGATAACTGTTTTCAGATCCAAATCTTTGCTCCAGAGGAACACCATTTTCTAAGGGTGTTGTTTCAATATTTTCATTGCCCTGCTGATTAATAACAACTTCTTGATTTAAAATATTGAATGATGCAATTCTGGATCGAAGGGAAGTATTTTCTAATACAGAAAACGCTATTGTCCCATTACCATAAAAAACCTTATTGATTTCTGGCATATTGACCCACCATTCATTCTCCCCCATAGGCACAGACCAGGAGCATTGATCATTGGTTGAGACTTCAAAGGCCCCGGTGCTGGCTTCAGATGAAAATTCGAAACGCGATGGTGATATCACATATTCACATTGAAAAGACAGATAGCTGACATTTAAATTAACTGCCTGAAAGGGTTCATAGGCACGAAGCAAAATATACCATGCGCCAGCAGCAGGTTCTGGTATCATAATTTCTTCATCATTATTATAATTTGCTGAGGAATGATCGTACATTTCATCTGTGGGCAGATAATCATAGGCGGCATAAATATCGCAATCCCCTGTGCCACCTGAGGTTGAAATTTTAAGTGAGTAATGTTCAGGCGGTAGTTCGATTTTGTAATATAATCGCTCACTGAGTTGAAGGGATAGATTTTTCAGGCTGGTATTATTTTCAAGCAATACTGCTTCAGGGGCCGGGGCGGCATCCTGGATAATACTAATGGCCTGATCATTAATTGTAAGACTTCCGGTTCGTTTATTCATGGTTGGATTTTTTGTTACCGAATAACTGATTGTCCCATTGCCGCTTCCCAATGAATCCTGAGGAATAATCCAGGCATCCTGGCTGTCAACAAACCAGGAGCAACTGGGTAGTGATGTTGTAATGGTCAGTTGTTTCAAACCACCAGAAGATGGTACAGCCTGAGTCAATGGGGATATATCGTATTCACAAGGAGATTTCTGCACAACTGTAACCACGAGATCTGCAATAATTATCTGTCCAGTCCGCTCAAGGAGACCTTTATTTTCAGATACCTGGAATCGTATTTGTGATGGTCCCTCGCCAGATTTTTCGCTCTCAATATGAATCCAGTTCTCCTGAGATGATGCCTGCCATTGGCATTCATCACCAGTCATTAAAGCCACATTTCGGCTTTCACCCTGTGCGTCAATATTGTGATGATATGATGAAAGTGAATACCGACAAATGGAATCATCATCAGGGATAAACAACAAGGCAAGGGAACTATTTATAAGAGGCTTTTCATATGAATACTGGATCCCGCTGAACTCACCCTCCTGAATGCCAACTGTGGCGCCATGTCCATAATCAATTGATTCGACTTCAAATTCGGTATCTTTATACTGAAAACAGATGCGACCATTTTCATATAAAACTGCTTGAAATGTTACTGGTGAGGCATCGGTATAATCATAATGATACATGTCCTGCCATTGAACAATCAGTTGTTTATCTGTTGCACTGTTTTTAACCTGCCAATAAATAGTGGCCCCATTAAAGTCATCCCAAAAGGGCGCAATAAATGATGATACATCCTGGCTGCTCGGAATAGAGTCATTAGAGCCCCAGCCGGAAGTGGCATTTTCAAAAAAGATAAGGCCATTGTCGCTGATATAAAATGTACTATAATCCTTGTCATGATACTGAAATCTAAAGTTTGAAGGTTCAATTTTTAAAATAGCATCATCACTGAGACTTTCCTGAACACCTGATGAACTGATATCATCAAAATCGTAGCTTGTTTTTTCCACTGTGTAATGGGATTGGTAAAGATCGGGATCAAAAGATTGAATTTTGGTGCATAAATGGTGTAAATCAATGAGATCAGAATCATCGAAGCCAAGCACCTGCTGACGTACATTATTTACCCATGATGATGACATGGTGTCACGATAATCCATTAAAAATTCATTCCAGGCAGTATTCTTTGCCAGATCAGTTTGATCATAGCGTGAGTCGTAATAATAATTTGGAAAATAAATGGAAAGGCCGCCGGCTTCACGAAAAATATCACCATTTTTTGATGATATCACTGCATTGTCAATTCGCATTCGTAGGGTTTGCGCGGCGTTTCGAATGGCATTTATATCATCCTGCCAGGATGTTCGAAGGCTTGTGGCGAAAGTTGACAGGGCCGATACCAGGGGATCTATTTTCGAAAGGTCAATGGCTGATTGTGTTTGATCTCTATTATATGACAAATAATACTTTTCTACAATCCAATTACCCAGCTGGGCGGCATCCCATTGTGGATTGTTTGCCAGTCCATGTGCGATAGAATCATAAGGCCAGCCAGCCGCAGGTTCAGTTTCTTCAGAGCCAACCATCACTGAAATGCCGGCTTTTTTGAGCATGTAAGCATTTTCTAGCATCCCCATCAAACAGGCATCAAAACCAACAAGAGTGGGCTTAATGGGTAATGCCATAAGAATTTGTTTAAGATCTAACATGGAAATACTGGCATCAGAACTATTGGTATCATCCCAGCAAATGCTTTTTAGGGCTGAAGACTGTCTTCTTTTACGTTGCCAGCCATCCCCATGATCCCATAAAATTAATGCATATTGCTGTGCAGGATAATTTGACATGGCCCATTGAATAAAGTCTGTCAATGTATCTGGATTGCCCATATTAATTTCACCCAAATTTTGCACAGCATTTTGAGCAATGGGTGTCATATCTTTTTCAACATAAAATCGTTTACAGTCTGTCCAGTCTTCATGGGAATCTGTATAGCCCTGAATACGATCCATTTGTACGACATAATTAATATTTTCATCACTGCCGATAGTGGCAATTTCCAGAAAATCGTCAATACCATCAGGCTCCAGGTTGTTATCTGCATCCAGGTAAACCATAATGGTCCATTGGGATGCAGCATAGACATTCATTGGCATGCATAAACATACTGACAGGATACATAGACTTAATGTTATTATTCTTTTCATGTATTTTTCCTTTTGGGTAAGATTGTTCAGTAACAAAAAATTGATGATAGCCAAAAAAAATAGATAAATCAACATGTAAATTTACCATGATCCTATTTTATCCTGGTCCCCAAATAATGGAAATTTTGAGGCAAAATAGATAGGATATCGGTGTACATTGTTTTTAGTGTCAACGTGTAAGTTATTTGCACTCATGATTGTCCGATAAGGCGGCTGATATTTTTCCGCAAATACCTTGGACAATTTTGAATTTCATCAAATATCAAAAGGTCATTTCTGATATCAATGGATGTATCCAATTTAAAACATAGTTCCTGAATAATTCGTTCTGGATTTAGATCTGGATCAAAAACACGACAAATATCATCGTCTTTTTCAAAGTTAATTATATGATATTGTTTAAAATATTTCTTTCCAAATGTTTCTAAAAGGTATGTCTTGCCAACCTGTCGTGCGCCCTTTAAAACAAGTGGCTTTCTGTCTTTTGCGGTTTTCCATTTGACTAATTTTGATATTAAATGTCTTTTCATTTTTTCTTGTATGACTTTCTAACAATTATTTCATTTTATGCAAGCACTTTTATTTCGATATCTACATTTTTTCGCATGAGATTATGTGAATATTAACATTTTTTTGTACGAGTTTTTGTTGGATTTTGCCCGATAAACGTATCATTAAACTGATCTTTTCTGTTAGAAGGCTGCAAGTGTTGGTGTTTTGATAAAATGAAAAGCGAAAAGCACATTTTTTTACACTGATTTCCGGCATGCATCTAAACGAAGTTGAAATTCATTCAAATTGTTCGACAAAATAGCTTCACGATGTAGATTGCTCAGAACATTCCTGTCTTTTATATCCTGAATAATATTGACTACTGCACTGGAAATATTATTAAACTTAATCGTGAGAGCTTCCATCAACATTCTTCGGCCTTCTTCTAGAATGCCAAGTTCTCTGCCTCTTTTTTCCCCTTCTTCAATCCAATAATTCATAACTTCTTCTCCTTTTTCTTTAAATTCATGGACAACTTGCTTTTTCAACCATTCTTTATCACACTTCTTATTTGAACTAATGTAACGTAAAAACACCTCAAGAAAACCAATATCTGTATCAATTTGTTCAAATAATTCAGCTAAAACTTTCAATAATTCTGGAACTTTTTCTTCAAAGTCATCCATAAAGTAATGTTTCATTATCATCAAGGCAACATGAACAATAACATTTCCTTTAAATATGTCAATGTTCAAACCTGCTGTATCGATCAATTCATATGTAAATTCTGGTATGTACTGTTGATATCGCTTACTGTCATGAAAAAGAGATGAAAACGTTTTTTGCGCTCCCCATTCTGCTTTACCATGATACATAATCACCGGTAAAACAGGTTCTAAATATTCTATTTCAATACCTGTATTTTGAGGTTTTCCATCCAATTCATTTTGTTTTCTGATTTCCTGACGATTTAACCTGTTCATTTCGCGTTGACGTTCACATATTTTTACAATATAACCCAGTAATTGCAACATAACCCATCGGTCAATATAACTTTTGTGCTCAAGAAGGATATAAATGAATAAAATTTGTTCATCTATGGTTCTGACACTAAAAAGCAAGTCAGCCTGTGAGGATTTTAATTCATTGCTGATAAACGATTCGTTTTCAAGGTGAAGTGTTGATAAATCCAATCGGTTGATAATTGTTTCTGACAAATAGTTTTGAAGAAAATCTTGCGCAACATCTTCACGCGAAAACACCTTTTCAAAAAACATGGCATGTGGATTGATGATTTCTGTCTGGTTCATTTTTCGTTATCCTTCATAAAATTTATGGTTTGTCTGTAACCATACCATATGATTTTGATAAAAACAAGAATGCCAGGCATTATAAAATTATCCGCCTGTATTCCCCTCAATTGGTTGATATACGCTGATTTTTATTAAGAAAAATCTCTCGAATATCCTCACAAAGTCCCTTAATTAACGACAGATCATGAATATAAAAACTCTTCGCCCTCCGAACAAAAACCGGTATCAAACCTAATGTAGGGGCGAACCTTATGTTCGCCCTCCGAACAAAAACCGGTATCAAACCTAATGTAGGGGCGAACCTTGTGTTCGCCCGCCGAACAAAAACCGATATCAAACCTATGTTCGAAAATGAATTAGAAACGATTGCCTCGGACAAAGGTTTGCAACCGATTGTTGTTCGGAGGGCGAACACAAGGTTCGCCCCTACATTGGTTGGGTCTCGATTACTACGATCTACCCGAAGATTTATGATCGCTTACTTAACTATTATTATCAGTTAAAGGACAAATGCCCCCTGTAATGAAATAGTTAATAATTAAGATGCGACCCCCTTTCTTGCTAATTTAAAATACAGGAATATCATAATTCCCCCCATAAAACCGAAAAATCGCATTCATATGATCATGATCCGAACAATAAATATCATTTCTGTTTTTCACATATTTCAGCACAGTGTCTGTAAAGCCGCCTGTGGAAATCAACCACATTTGAATTTCAGGGAGAGTTGCACCCATTTCAGCGGCTTCACGCATTGTCGCATCAGCCGCACGTTCCAGTTTTTTGACCTGATTCATGCCCATTTTGGTTTTGGTATACTTGCACTCGCACAACCAGGTGGTTTTATTACGTCTGGCAAATACATCAATTTGATAGGATTTTGTACTTGATGTTTTCACCTGTCGGGTATCTACCACATTAAACAAAGGCAGTACAATCTTGCCTTTTTTGCCCAACCATTCTCCTTGAATCTCATCATTATTGAATTTCATCATGGTCACCTGTACCACATTTTCCAGAAATCGCCCTTTGAGAACATTGTATTTGCTTTGAAGACTTAAATCGATTTTATCTAAATCTTTTAGATCCTGTTCATATACAAACTTGATGTAGCGCATGAGACAGATATCGTTGAATGCATAAAACCGCCCTTTTGTTCGCCATACAAGATCAGCGAGATAGAGTTTTTCAATTTTTTCTTCAACCGCATTTTTTGAAACATTAAGTTTTTTTGCAATTTCTTCAATGCCAACCGGTTGATTGTTATACTGAATAAAGCAATACATAATTTTTTTGCCCAGCTCCTGATCATTATCTTCATTGATATAGTGCCGATTGGTTTGAAAATGAGTTTGCCAGAAACCAAATATTTTTCCTTCAGTGGTTTCATACTCAATTAAGGCATCAATGACTTCCCTGCTGTCAAATTTTTGTTCAAATTTAGAGTGAACCAGACAATACAAATAATAAGGATGCCCCCCCACTTGAGAGCTGGCATAGAATGCCATTTCAGGTTGAATGCTCAAATCCGAACGATATATTCTAATGAGATGAAACAACAAGGTGACACCATCAGGGATTGAAAGGGGTTTGACATATGTGAAACCAAATCGTCCACCCAAAGGCCCGCCCATGACAGTCTTAAAGATCATGGTTACCGCAGAACCTGATACCAACATTGGCGCCACCCGGCTTTGGGACTGGCGTCGATATGATGCGGTTAAATCAGCAGCGCCTTCATCTATTAATTGGCGTTTTGCTTTAAATTCATTAAAAAGCGCGTTCGACATGTCATAAGCGATAGATTTCATTTCCTGGAATTCATCAATAATGATTGCAGCATATGTGTTTGAATATCTTGCAACTTGCTCGGGAATACGAATAACTTTTGTCCACAGTTCAATACTGCCATCTTCAAATTGATATGTTTCAAAAAGGTTTATAAATTGATGAATTCTTTCCTGGGCATGTTTAATATCATCATTATTTGTTTCTATTTCTATCAGGTTTTTCAGGGAGATTGATTCTTCCTGATAAAGTTTTGGATCCTGAAGACAATATGCAATATATTGACGAAAAAAAGTTTCTACATATTGCCAGATAAATCTACTTAATGTTCTTTTTTCAAGTCCCATGCTGAAATATATGGGCGCAACCTGGTACTGGGGTTTTAAAAATACAGTATTCACCAATCTTTCCAAAAGCACAGTTTTACCCAGCCGACGTGGAGAAATAATAGATGTGCTGCCAGATCTCTTGTGGCGTATGTTTTTGATCCATGTTTCAAGCTCTCGCAGTAATTCAACACGATCTGTGAATTCTTCATATGCCATGCATTCTTCAATTGGAAAAATATCTTTTGACATGTCAGTTGTCTCCTTTCTAAGGAGTTCTCTGAAAATAACTTCCCCATTATTGATATTGTTCGTTTTGAGGTAATTGTACTGTAGAGACGTAGCATGCTACGTCTCTACACGACCTTATTTTTTTGAACGATCAAGAAAAATGAATATGTTACTTTCAGAGCATTCCTAAGTAATCAATCATCAGTTTTCTGGTAGATAACAGTTTAGCAACCTGTTCGCTTCTATATTGGTTTTGCTTATAGGTTTGGTTTCGGTTTGACCGGTAGCTTTGATTCCACTCAATTTAACAAAGCTGTTCATGATTTGTCAAATTGTTAAGGAATGATTGGAAATTGGCATCATCCATATTTGTTGAAAAATAATTTACACTTTTTCTAAAATTGTGAATATGTGTTACTCAATTCGGCTTGAGCCCTAAGATGTTCTTGCCTTTGCCAGGATCGTACATTCTTAACCTGACGGCCAGGAGCTAAAGGACAACGCTTTTCTTGCAATTTGAGGAAACCATTTTCATCATTTACTTGCTTGCCCCAAATCCATAATTGTTTAGGAGGTTTGTCGATATTTGTAAATTCTGCAATAATCTCTTTTGCATAACATATACTAAATAATAAATGCAAAATAGACAGTATAACGAATAAATTAAAAACAAATTTTTTCATAAAAAAAACTTTCATTTGAAATCTACACCATATGAAACAGCTGTTTGACCAATCAAAACATCAAGCAAACCAGCATTGTGGCTTAAGCGATATTGAGTAAATATTTCAAGTGCTTTCTGACAATCCTCAGGTAAAGGCCATAAAA
>Ga0272440_1000299_pt1 | contig 41950 bp, 55 predicted proteins | sample SSMMMBAug17_FD_192440 | JGI IMG/M metagenome (GOLD analysis project Ga0272440, IMG submission 192440) | Marine sediment archaeal communities from Little Sippewissett salt marsh, Falmouth, MA, United States - SSM-MMB-Aug17 | ecosystem: Environmental > Aquatic > Marine > Wetlands > Sediment ...
GTACGTGTTACTCTCCGTGGTGAAAATATGTATAACTTTCTTGACCGTTTAGTATCTATTGCACTTCCACGTGTAAAAGATTTCCGTGGTGTTCCAAGAAATGGTTTTGATGGTCGTGGTAACTACAACTTCGGTCTGTTAGAGCAACTTATTTTCCCAGAGATTAGCTACGATTCAATCATGCAAATTCATGGTATGAACATCACTGTAGTTACAACTGCTGATTCAGACAAGGCGGCGTTTACTCTTTTAGAGAAAATGGGTATGCCTTTTACTAAAGGAAGTAACAATGGCTAAAAAGTCTATGATCGCAAAAGCGGCAAGAACTCCAAAATTTAAAGTACGTGGATACACAAGATGTCAAATCTGTGGTCGTCCACATTCAGTACTTAGAGATTTCGGAATTTGTCGTATCTGTTTTAGAAAAATGGCAAACGAGGGATTAATCCCAGGTGTTAGAAAGTCTTCTTGGTAGAATTCAAAACGCACTAGTACGTTGAGCTTTCTGCTGAAGAAAACTCAGCGTTAGTGTAGCTTATGGAATCAGTGTGCCCCTTCGGGTATATTTCCAGAAGCGTTCTAAAAGTTGAAACTCCTAACAATAGCAAGTGCATACAGCACTCACATTAAGGAAAAATAAATGGCAATTAATGATCTAGTATCAGATGCGTTAACTCGTATTCGTAATGCAGGTATGAGAAGATTACCAGTTACTACTTTAGTACACTCAAAAAGTGTTGAAGCATTAGCAAATATCTTAGTAGAAAAAGGTTACTTAGAGTCTTGTAACGTTGTTGAAGAAGGCGTTAAAAAGACAATCAAAGTAGTACTTAAGTATGATGAAAATGATAAAACTGTTATCAATGAAATGAAAAGAATCTCTAAACCAGGTAGACGTGTTTACAAGGGTAAAGATGAGATTAAGCGTTTCAAAAATGGTTACGGAACTATTATCGTTAGTACATCTCGCGGCGTTTTACCAAATGACAAAGCTTATGAGCTTGGCATTGGTGGCGAAGTAATGTGTACAGTTTGGTAGGAGGAGAGTAGCATGTCAAGAATTGGAAAATTACCAGTAGAGTTCCCAGCGGACGTAACTGTAAGTACAAATGAAAATGTTATCACTTTTACTAAAGGTAAGAGAAGTGTAGAGTTAGATACAAAAGGAAATGTTGAATTTAGTGTTGATGGTAATACTTTAACATTTAAAAATATTTCTGACTCACGTGAGCATAGAGCGTTCTGGGGAACATACAGAGCACTTGCTGCAAACATAATTACTGGTCTTACTGAAGGTTTCACAAAGCAACTTGAAATTAACGGTGTTGGATATAGAGCTGCTGTTCAAGGTAAAGTTCTTAACCTTCAACTTGGTCACTCACATGACATTAACTATGAATTAGTAGATGGTCTTGAGGCATCAGTTGAGAAAAATGTTATTACTCTTAAGAGTCATGACAAACAACTTCTAGGTTCTGCAGCTGCAAAAATCAGAAGTTTCCGTCCGCCAGAGCCGTATAAAGGTAAAGGTGTTAAATACATGGAAGAGCATATCGTGCGTAAAGCCGGTAAAACTGCTAAAAAGTAAGGGAGGGCATTAGATAATGAATGCGAAAGTATTAAAAAACAAAGTAGCTAATCGTGCTAAACGTAAGCTACGTATTCGTGCAAAAATATCTGGTTGTGCTACACTTCCTCGTGTTTCTGTATTTAAATCAAACCGTTTCATAAGCGTACAGGCTATTGACGATACAGCTGGAAAAACTCTTTGTGCTTTAAACTCTAAAGTACTTGGTAAATCAGCAAATAAAGAGGGCGCTACAGCACTAGGTGAAGCTTTTGCTGCATCACTTAAAGCTGCAAACATCAATGAAATTGTATTTGACCGTAATGGTTACCAGTACCACGGCGTTATCGCTGCGTTTGGTGAATCACTTCGTGCAAACGAAATAAAGTTCTAAGGGAGACATGATGGAAATTAATAGAGACGATTTCGAAGAAGCAATCGTAAATATTGGTCGTGTTACTAAAGTTGTTAAAGGTGGTAGACGCTTTCGTTTTACTGCGCTAATCGTTGTTGGAGACAAAAACGGTACTATCGGATACGGCGTTGGTAAAGCTAAAGAGGTTCCAGATGCTATCAGCAAAGCTGTTGATAACGCATTTAAAAACTTAACAACTGTTAAGATTAAAGGTTCAACAATCGCTCACGATATAGAGCATAAGTATAACGCTTCTCGCGTACTACTTAAGCCAGCATCTGAGGGTACTGGTGTAATCGCCGGTGGAGCTGCTCGTCCAGTTCTAGAGCTTGCAGGAATTCAAGATATTCTTACAAAATCAATCGGTTCAAACAATCCAAATACACTAGTACGTGCTACAGTTGAAGCACTTTCTCGTATAAAAGGATAAGAAAATGGGTATTGAAAACTTAACACCTGCAGAGGGTTCAACAGCTAATCGTAAGCGTGTTGGACGTGGTCAAGGTTCTGGTACTGGTAAGACTGCTGCTCGTGGGCAAAAAGGTCAAAAGTCTCGTACTGGTTACAAAAGAAAAAGAAACTTTGAGGGTGGTCAACAACCACTTGCAAAACGTTTACCAAAAATTGGTTTCACATCTAGACTTGTAAAACCTTACGTAATAAACGTAACAAAAATCAAAGCTATTGCAGAGCTTGATGAAATTACAATGGAAACTATCCGTAGCGTTCATAAAATGGGAAGCTCAGTTTCTAAAGTAAAACTTGTAGGAGCTACTGCAAAAGATTTAGCTTCTAAAATCAAAGACGAAAACGTTACTACAACAGGTAACTAAACGTTATGAATAAGAATCTAGTAAATAAGATACTTATTACTATCGGTTTTTTATTTATCTACCGCCTTCTGGCTTATGTGCCAGTTCCAGGCGTAGATACAGCAGTTATTGCCTCTTTCTTCGATTCACATCAATCAGATGCTCTTGGACTTTTTAATATGTTTAGCGGAAATGCTGTAGAGAGATTATCAATTATCTCACTTGGTATTATGCCTTATATTACTGCTTCAATCATTATGGAGCTTCTTGCTGCTACTTTTCCAACGCTTGGACAGATGAAAAAAGAGCGTGATGGTATGGTAAAGTACATGCAAATAATCCGTTATGCAACTATCGCAATTACGATTATTCAAGCAATTGGTGTGAGTGTTGGACTACAGAGTCTTACTGGACCAAATGGTAATAGTGCTATTTTAGCTAATCACAACACATTCATTCTTCTCTCTGCTATATCTATGTTAGCTGGGACAATGTTGCTTATGTGGATTGGTGAGCAAATCACACAAAACGGTATCGGTAACGGTATATCTTTAATTATATTTGCAGGAATTGTTTCTGCGATTCCATCAGCTATAGGTCAAACTATAACGATGGTAAATACTGGTGCTATGAGTTTCTTAACAGTACTTGCTATTCTTGCACTTATTTTAGGAACAGTTGCAATCATTATTTATGTAGAGCTTGGTGAGCGTCGTATTCCAATTATCTACGCTAAAAAAGTAATGATGGCAAATCAGAACAAACGTGTTATGAACTACATTCCTATTAAAGTAAACCTTGCGGGTGTTATTCCTGTTATTTTTGCTTCAGCAATTTTAATGTTCCCTATGACTGTACTCTCAAGTAGTACAAATCCTACGGTACAAACAATAGCTGACTTTTTAAATCCAAATGGTTATTTCTTTAACTTTTTAACTTTTGTATTTGTTATCTTTTTTGCTTTCTTTTATGCATCGATTACTTTTAATGCAAAAGATATTTCAGATAACCTCAAACGTCAAGGTGGATTTATTCAGGGTATTCGTAGCGGTAACTCTACAAAAGAGTTTCTTAATGAAACTGCTAGTAGATTGACTGTTACAGGTGCACTCTATCTTGGTCTTGTAGCAACACTGCCATTTATGATTATCAAGGGGATGGGAGTTCCATTCTTCTTTGGTGGTACGGCTGTTCTCATTGTAGTACAGGTCGCACTTGACACCATGAGAAAAATAGAGGCTCAGATTTATATGAGCAAATATGAAACACTCAGTGCAACTGGTTTATAAAGATGGCTATCGCTCTTAGAAAACCACAAGAGATAGAAAAACTTCGTGCTGCTAACAAGATTGTTGGTGGTACTCTTGAACTTCTTAGACAAAACACAAAGGTCGGTGCATCACTCTTAGAGCTTGATGCAATGGCTGAAGACTACATTCGCTCTCATGGGGCAAAACCCTCATTTAAAGGTCTTTACGGCTTTCCAAACTCTGTATGTACATCTCCAAATGAAGTTATTATTCACGGTATTCCAACTGATTATAAACTACAAGAAGGTGATATTATCGGTTACGATATAGGTACGGAGCTTAATGGCTGGTTTGGTGATGCAGCCATAAGTGTTGGTGTTGGCAATATTACTCCTGAAGATGAAGCTCTTATTGCTTGTGCAAAAGATGCACTCTATATTGCTATAGACTCTATTCGAGCTGGAATGCATTTTAAAGAGCTTTCTCTGGTGCTTCAAACTGCCATAGAAGATGCTGGGTTTGTACCTCTACATGACTTTTGCGGTCATGGAATAGGAAAACGTGCCCATGAGGAACCACAGATTCCAAATTATCTCACAGGTAGTGCTAAATCAGGACCAAAAATTAAAGATGGAATGGTCTTTTGTCTGGAGCCTATGATTTGTCAAAAAGATACAAAGCCTATCATCTTGGAAAATGGGTGGGATGTTGTTAGTGCCGATGGATTACGCGGTTCACACTATGAGCATACTGTTGCAATAATCAACGGTAAAGCTGAAATATTATCTCTTGCTTAAGAGAAAAAGGACTTAAAAAATGGCTAAAGCAGACGTTATTGAAGTTGACGGCAAGATTATTGAAGCATTACCAAATGCAACTTTCCGTGTTGAACTAGAAAATGGGCATATAATTTTATGTCATATTGCTGGAAAAATGAGAATGCACTACATTAAAATTCTTCCAGGGGATAAAGTAAAACTCGAACTTACTCCATACTCACTCGATAAAGGTCGTATTACTTACAGATACAAGTAATAGACCTTACGTAAGCTTTTGCTTACGTAACAACTCACTTTAGAATACGTCAGCGTTTCTAAACTCTGAAATCTCCATTTCAACCATCTCATTAATCATAATAGTAAAAAGTTCTGAAATCATATTTGGATTTATTCCAAGTTCTATTGCTTGGTGACGACTTTTTTGCATTATAAAGTCTATTCTATCTTCAGCTTTTACCTCTTCTACACTATTTTTAAATGCAGCTGCTTGACGGATAAGATGACTTCTCTCTGAAATTAGCTCAACTAGTTTTGTATCTATGATGTCAATTTCTGCTCTAACTTCTTCTAAAGATGTACATTTTTTCATACTATTTCCTGATGATTATATTGAAATATCATAACCTATTTTATAATAAATAGCTATTAACACTTTTGTAACACTGATTTACTATAATTATACCTACGATTCTCCTTGTATATCCTTTTACTCACTCTGATATACAAATTCTCAACCTTTGGTTGAGAGATCTACTTCTATTTCTTACAAACTTTTTTTGCTTGCAGGTTTTGGTATATTAAACTGTTCGTAAAAAGCCTCTTGAAGTGTTTTGCTTTTCTCTTTATAACTTATAATGTCACCTATGTCTACCTCTATGACTCTATGGTGTTCTCCATCTTTGAGTGAAGCCATTAGCTCTTTATCTGCATTTGTTTTAATGTAGATTGGCAGAATATCAAGGCGATTTTTTACTGCTATGAGACGTGAGCCATCTTTAAACTCTCCAAGTTCATTTTCACTCTTGTTACGTGTTCCTTCTGGAAAAATATAGATAGAGTCCCCAGCCTCTACAGCACTTTTTATATCAGCAAAAAAACCACCCATTTGAGACTGTTCTCTATCTAATAAAATTGTGCCAGCATTACGTACGAAAAGCCCAAAGAAAAAAGAGTTATAGAGCTCTTTTTTAGATATCCAGTGTCCGAAAAGTTGTGTGTTTTGTGTTGCAAGTTCAATAATGAGTGGGTCGATAACACTTCTATGATTTGAGGCAAGAAGAAATTGCCCCTCTTTTGGAAGTTTTTCTATATTATTTACCTTGACTCTAAGCTTGAGTTTTGAGAGGAGGAGATCAGAGTACTCTGTACGTATTCTTTTTTTCTCCATCGCACTTTTTGCTCGAGTGAGTTTATAACCGTAAAAGTTTGTAATGAATGTGGCATAGATTGCCATCTTTATTTGGTTGAATGTCATTGTCAAATCCTAGTTTGGTTTAATACGTCTTTTTAGCTCTTTTGGAATATGCGCAAAGGGTATTTCGTTTAGTCCTACAACATCATTTTGAACCGGTGTGATTGCAATGGTCATCTTTGTAGGGTTAAAGGAAAGTAGTTTGTACTCAATATTTTGCAGACTCATAGTAAGGTTTTGTTGAGCGAGATTTACTATACTTTTTTTAGAAGCCATTTTAACGCTCTACAAGGTAGATACCACTCTCTTTTACTTCTATGTTACCTGCGTCTTGAAGTGTTGTAAGAGAGCGTTTAAAATCTTTTTTACTCATACTAAAAATCTCACTGATGAGTGTAGCATCGCTTTTATAGTTATATGGCATAACACCTCTGTTGGCTTTAAGAAGTGCTAGAACACGCTCACTTGTATCTGAAGCGTTTTTATTGCCACTCTTACGTAAGCTCAAGTCTACGTTTCCATCTTTACGAACGAGCTTTACGTAAGCCTTTTTACTATCACCAAGTGCAATCTTTTCAAATATCTCATTATGGTAGATAAGCCCTTCGTATTTATCTTCTACAACACACTTGTAACCAAGCGGTGTCTTAGCAATTATGAGAACGTCGACCTCTGATCCTCTGTTTATGTCACGAACTCTTTTTTCAAAAAAGTCCCCAAGCTTTTCGCTTCCTACAAGTCTGTGTGTGCGTTCATCATAAATTACACGTACAAAACGCTTTTCACCAACTTTAAAAGGGGATTTTTGCAGCATGTTTGGTACAAAGAGATCTTTTGAAAGTCCCCAGTCTAAAAAGGCGCCTATTTTTGTCGTATCTACTACTTCTAAGACACCATACTCATCAAGTTTAAGTTTTGGTGTTAGAGTAGTGGCAACCAGTCTATCTTCTGAGTCAGTATATAAAAAAACATCTATAAGATCACCCTCACGCATTTTATCTGTAAGGTACTGGCCTGGGAGAAGTACATCTTTACCATCTTGTGCAACAAGGTATGCGCCAGGCGTTGTAAGTCTATCAAGTAAAAGGGTGTTTGTGAGTCCGAGTTCGAGGTGTTCATTGTGTGTCATGAGTAGTTCCGTTTTATGAGTTTATGATATTTCACATATCTTTTAAGGAGTGACATTATAGCAGTTTTTTTAAGAGAGCCTATAAGACCCCTAGGAGAGAGGGTCTATAAGTAGTATGTTTCGTTATGTAGTAAATTAGGAGATAAACTATATATGTTGTTACATAACAGATACGCTAGCATGCTGAGCCGGTAAAGCGAATAAGATCTTCTTTTGTCTTAAGATCAAACATTTGCACCTCCTTTATTGATAATTGTTATTAAAATAATACACTCTTAAAACTTAGAGAAATATTATATCAATAATCGTTATCAATAAATTAGAGTTCGAGTTGCATTCTTACTATTGGGGTGATTTCCATCTGCATGGCTTTGAGTAGCTTGTTGTACTCGCTTTTACTATTTTGCGTGGGTGTCTCATACTCGATACAGATTGTGTCTGCATTTTGTAAAAACTCTGGAAGTTTATTTATGAGTGATTCATCTAAGAGTATTATCAAGTCAAAAGAGAGCTCTTGCAGAGCATTGATGTGCTTAGGTGCTATCTCATTGCTCCAAAGACCATTCTCTTCTAAGAGTACTCTTACGTAAGGGTCTATTTTTACTGCTTTGTTGACGCCTGCACTATATGCATTTACAGCAAGCAGATAACGGTTGAGTACGGCAGCTGCAACAATGCTTTGTGCAGTGTCCTCTTTAGAGAGGATTAGTACATTTTTTTTATTCTTATCTTTGTTCATAAGCGCAAGTATAGCGTATTCTTAAATGAAAAAATATCTCAAATTCGTTAAGAGAGTAGCAAGATGAAAAGTGTATTATTGCAGAAATTATAACTATACATAGGAGATAAAATATGTTTAATATAGTAGTTGACAGAGAGTGCGGATGTTTTAGAAGAAGCGGAATGAGTAACAACATTTCAGTAGATTCAAAAGATGAAGCACTAAGCAAAAGTTTAGAGATGAAAGATCACATGAATGAGAAGTTCTGTGGTAAACACGGTTTTAGTGTACAAGAAGATGGAAACAACTTTGTTATCACTATGGGTGCTCCAGTGGCACAACAGAGCAGTGGCGGATGCTGCGGCGGTGGGTGTGGTACTCACTAAGGAACATTAGTTGCTAACTCTCTTTCATTAATGTATGAAAGAGAGTGGCATGATCCTACTAAAAAACTCCAATGAACGGCTTTATTATTACAAAATAAATGTCTACCAAACCCTCTTTGGTGACTATCTTGTCCAAAAAGAGTATGGCCTCAAACAAAATCTCAAACCGACAAATACCATAAAAGAGTATGTCTCTTCAAAAAAAGAAGCACTCTGTAAAGTTCTTGACATTATGGTTGACAAAAAAGAGTTAGGATACCTCAAAGTCTCATAGAGTATGGAAATTTTACTTGAAGAGTTGTACAAAACTGACCTGCATGTAGAGAAGTATGTTGAGAGAAAACTCTTTTTGGATTCTCACTCATATGAGATACTCGGCATAACAAAAAGTGGAAAAACCCAATTAGTAAAGCAGTATTTACTAGGGCTTAAAAAGAGTAGTTATCTCTACATAGATTGTAAAGATGTTCGCATAGAGGCTCAAGAGCTCAACAAAACTCTCCCATCCTTTTGTAATAAAAACCGTATAGATACACTTGTTCTTGACAACTACATAGAGAGTATTGAACCACCAAATGTCTCACAGCTTATCGTCACTTCTGAGTTACCTACAAAACTTGAGTTTTTACAAAGCATAAGACTCTATCCTCTTGATTATGAAGAGTTCTTGGCTTATGAACATAAGTATGACTCGAGCGCACTTAACCACTTTTTTCAACTTGGTGGATTTGCATTTATGCATAAAGTAAGTGCAGATGCTCGTAATGTTTATGTCCAAAACTTTTTACAGTGTGGCCTAGATGATATGGAGTTTGATATCCTCAAACTATCTGCTAGACTCATCTCTCAAAAGCTCTCCGCTTTTACTATTTATGAGCGTCTCAAACAGAGTAGAAAAGTCTCCAAAGATAAACTCTACAAATCTTTTGAACTCCTTGCTAAAAAGGGCTATATTCACCTTTTAGAGAAGTACAATCACGCAAAAGCTATTAAAAAGGTCTACCTATGTGATACCTCTTTAAAGAGTGCTCTGAGTATAGAGAAAAATTTTGGACGTCTTTTTGAAAATATGATATTTTTGGAGTTACGTAAGAGTGCAACAGAGTGTTTTTATGATGATAATGTTGACTTTTATCTGCCAAAAAACTCAGAGATAATTCTTGCAAAGCCTTTTACCGATGAGCGCCAACTCTTTAAGACACTTGAGTCACTTGAAGCCTACATTTTTACACACTCCATCAGAAAGGTTACTGTAGTGACGATGAATAAAGAGGGGAGTATTTCACACCCATTTTCAAAAGTAGAGATGCTCCCTTTTGATATTTGGGCTTTAGGAGATTAACATGAGTTTATGTGGTATAGATGAAGCCGGACGTGGTCCCATTGCAGGAGATTTGGTTGTCGCTGGTTGTATACTTAATGAGGGTTTTGTAGCAGAGGGATTGAGCGATTCAAAAAAGTTAAGTGAGAAAAAAAGAGAGGCACTCTATGAGCCAATAGTGAATAACTCAAAGTACCATATAGTTATCATCTCACCACAAAAGATAGATAGTGATGGAATCTCTGTTTGTATGCAAGAGGCCTTGGAGGAGATTAAACAAAAACTCCAAGCCCAAAACTATCTCTTTGATGGAAACACGACTTTTGGAGTAGAGGGTTTAGAGACTATGGTCAAAGCAGATGGAAAGGTGGCAGAGGTTAGTGCTGCTTCCATTTTGGCAAAAGTCACACACGATAGAAATATCATAAGAGATGCTAAAGAGTACCCTGAGTATGGATTTGAAAAGCATAAAGGGTATGGAACAAAGGAGCATGTGGCACAGATAAAAGAGCATGGCTACTGCCCTATTCATCGCAGAAGTTTTAAACTCAAAGCCTTAGAGCCAACGCTCTTTGACTAAGTGTTGATGGACTAGAGTTGGTCTAGTAAAATAACGCTTACGTAAGTACCCGCTTCAAGTGCCTTATCCTCTTCTCCAGCTATCATAAGTGCACTATTATCAAGCATATTTGTAAGAATGGCTGAGCTGCCTACTTTTTTGTTTTTAAAGTTTACAAAGTATTCTCCATCTTCAACTATAACATTACAGGCAGTAAACTCTGTAAATGGTGAGCGCTTTTTAAAATCCTCTTGGAGTTTGGCAGCGACAATTTTATACGGCTGCTCCCTGCCAAGCATTTTTGCGATGAGTGGAAGAACATAAAGAATGGCTGTAACAGTTGAAGAGTAGGCAAAACCAGGGAGTGCTACTATGAACTTTTTGCCAATCTGAGCGACCATAATGTGACGCCCTGGCTTAATACCTACACCTTTAAAGACTACAGAAGCACCTAAACGAGGAACAATGTCTTTAACAAAGTCATAATCACCAACACTTACCCCGCCGGTACTTACTAAGATATCTACAGACTCTAAAGCATTAGTAAATGTCTTCATAATAGCATCTTTGTTATCAGGAGCTGTACCGAGTTGTACACTCTGTGCACCTGCAGCACTAAAGAGAGCTTCGAGTGTGTAGTTATTTGAACTGCGAATCTGTGCTGGATTTTGTGCCTGTTCACCTAGGTCGAGAATCTCACTTCCTGTAGCAATAACACCCACACGAGGTTTTAGGGCGACTTTTACCATAACCTTGTTAAGTCCAGCCATCACGCCAATCTCAGCAAATCCAACTTGTGTCCCTTTTGTAATAAGCACATCTCCAGCTCGATACCCCTCACCAATAGGACGAACAGAAGAGCCTTTTGGCACACTTTCATTGATGGTGATTTTGCCATCTTCGTAAGTCACATTTTCTATCTGAATGAGAGTGTCAGCTCCTACTGGCATCATAGAGCCGGTAAATGTTTTGATACACTCATATTCTCCAACTACTCTTTGCTCATCACTGCCTGCGGGATTGTCTCCAAGAACTTTAAGTATTCCTGCATCCAAATCAGCATGTCTACAGGCATACCCATCCATAGAGGCAGTTGGAAAAACTGGATCGTTAAACTCGGCTATTATATCCTCCGCAAGTATGCGTCCAAGTGAGTTAGAGAGAGGAACTCGCTCAAAGCGCTCAGCATTGACCTCTAAGAGGTCTAACATATTTTGACTTGCTTCGTATGAGAGTAGATTCATTACTTATCTCCTTTTGCTAGTAATCCGCTACCGCTAATAGCAGTTGAGCGCTCAAGCGCGTAGATACGTTTGCCATCTTTAAGATCATATTTCCAGATAGGTGCGCTGGCTTTAAAATCCTCTACAAACTCATCTATAAGCTCTAATGCAACTCTACGTTTTGGAGAGAAAACTGCTGCGATGTATGAGGACTCATGAAGCATCACATCACCCCTGCTATGGGCCATTTTAACTATGGCTCCACGCTCTTTTGCTTTTTGCTCCCACTCGCTAAACCAGGATTCAAGTATTGGCTCGTAGATGTCAAAACTGAGACCCTCTATGCCATCTTCACTTCGTACAGTACCTACGAATGGTATGTAGGCACCATAGTTGCTTTGTGCCTCTTCTTCATACCACTGCGCAAGAATACTTGACACATTTAAAGCGCCATCATATAGACTAAGCACTATTTATCCGCCACACACAGGAGGTAGAAGAGATATTTTATCTCCACTCTTAAGTGGAGTCTCAAGTGAGCTTACCATAGTGTTGTTGACTGCTACTGCGCAGTTTTTAAGCCACTCGCTCATAGTTGCATCATCTTGTAAAACTAGGGCAAGTTCATTTAAGTTGTCAATGTCTAGTTCCATGTTTGGCTTGTTTATAGGGCCAAGAAATTCAACTGTTACCATCTTTCATACCTTCAAATTTTAGTGCGAAGATTATATCTAAGATAAGTTAAGCGCTGTATAATTAGGCCATGATTTTTGGAAAAATAGAGTACCTTAATTTACTGCCATTTCACGTTTTTATGAAGCGTCATATCCAAGCTTCAAGTGCAAAGATGAGCATGGAGTATAAAAAGGGTGTACCGGCAACTATTAACAGAGCTTTTCATGCACGTAGAGTCGATGCAGCTTTCATTTCAAGCATTAGCGCTAAAAAGAGTAAGAGTGTTGGGCTTGGCATTGTGGCAAAAAAGCGTGTACAGAGTGTCATTGTTATTCCTAGCTCAAAACATAAAAGTGACAAGGCATCAGCAAGTTCAAATGTTTTAGCAAATATTCTTGGACTTGAAGGGGAGGTGCTCATTGGCGACAATGCACTGCGATACTCTTTGCAAAGTAATGACTACATCGACATGGCTGAGTTATGGAACAAAAGAAAGGGGCTTCCTTTTGTTTTTGCACTGCTTTGTTACCATAAAAATAAAAAGTACTATAAAAATATAGAGAGGGAGTTTTTGAGAAAAAAGGTAAAAATTCCTTACTACATTTTACAAAATGCAAGCAAAAATGCCTCTGTAGCTCCTCAAGATATTTTAGAGTATCTTGAGCTTATCTCTTATGCAATAGACATACCTGCAAAAAAAGCACTTAAGCAGTTTTACAAAGAGGCTAAAAGAGTTTAGCTTAGGCGTTTGGCAAGCTCTTTTTTGTAAGCATTGATGTCAAACTCTTTGAGTGTGGAGCTTCCACTCTCTATGGCAGCTTTAGCAACTGCAGATGAGACCTCTACTATGAGACGTTTGTCAAAAGGTGTTGGGATGAGGTACTCTTTACCAAAGCTAAGCTCTCTGTTGTAAATTTCACACACATCTTTTGGTACCTCCTTTTTTGCTAAGGCTGCTAGGGCTTTAGATGCGGCAATTTTCATCTCTATATTTATCTCTTTTGCGCGGACATCTAAGGCACCTCTAAAGATAAAAGGAAATCCTAAAACATTGTTCACCTGGTTTGAAAAGTCACTGCGTCCTGTAGCGATTATAGCGTCTGGGCGAACCTTTTTTGTCTCACTTGGCATAATCTCTGGAGTGGGATTTGCGAGTGTAAATATTATGGGATTTTCCCCCATATGCATTATGTCTTCAGTTGTAAAACTTCCAGGTTTAGAGAGCCCTACCACTACATCAGCAGTTCTGAAAATCTTCTCACGTTCGAGGTAGGTGTCAACTGCAAACTCATGTTTGTAAACATTTAAATCACTCCTACCTTTATGAACTAAACCACAAGAGTCTAGCATTAAAATGTTTGTAATGCCTATGTGTTTGTAGAGGCGTCCACATGAGATTGCTGCAGCACCAGCACCTACAATGACAACTTTAATGTCTTCAATGTTTTTGCCTGTAAGTTCACAAGCGTTCATGATTGCCGCAGTTGATATAACAGCAGTTCCATGCTGATCGTCATGCATAACAGGAATGTCTAACTCTGCAACAAGTCTCTTCTCAATTTCAAAACACTCTGGTGCTTTAATGTCTTCAAGGTTTATGCCACCAAAACTAGGTGCGATGGCTGTAACGACAGAACAGAACCTGTCTATACTCTCTGTATCTACTTCTATGTCATAGCTATCAATTGCACTAAACTTTTTAAACAGAACTGCTTTTCCTTCCATAACAGGCTTTGACGCCAGAGCACCAATGTTTCCAAGCCCTAAAACAGCAGTACCATTGGAGATGACTGCAACTAAGTTACTTTTCGCTGTGTACTTGTAAGCGGCATCAGGGTCTTTTTCTATCTCTAAACATGGAGTAGCAACACCCGGCGTGTAGGCAAGAGAGAGCTCTTTTTGCGTACTAACGGCCTTGGTAACTTCTACTGAAAGCTTTCCTGGACGAGGAAACTCATGATAATCAAGAGCCTCTTGCTGGGCTTGTGTTTTTTTTGGCATGGTATTTTCCTAGTGAAAAAAGTTTTGTAAAGTATAACAAATTTGTAATTATGACTGCTTACGTAAGGCTTCTAACCACTCTTTCATTTTATGCTCATAACCAATAGATTTCAGCTGGACAAAGTGTTGAGGTTTTGTAAGGTACTCTTGTCTTACGTAACCACCAAAATCATGTGGGTAGAGATAGCCTTTGCCATCATTTTGTTGCAGATGTGGAGGAATCTCTAAGATGTTCCCTCTTCGAACAGAGTCAAGTGCGCTATTTATCGCCATGTAAGAGGCATTTGATTTTGGGGATCCACAGAGGTAGATGACAGCTTGGGCAAGTATTATCCTCGCTTCAGGGTAACCTATTTTACTCACAGAAGTCATACAAGAGGTTGTGAGTGTGAGTGCTTGGGGATTGGCATTGCCTACATCTTCACTAGCAAGTATGACAAGCCGTCTAGCGATAAACTCAGCACTCTCTCCACCCTCTATGAGCCTTGCAAGGTAGTAGATAGCTGCATCAGCATCACTCCCGCGGATAGACTTTATAAGTGCAGAGGCTAAATCGTAATGTACACCCGCTTCACTGCTTCCAGCTGCAAGAGCATTTGGTCGAAGTGACTTGAGTGTTTCAAGAGTGATTTGCTCATTGACTCCTGTAGCAAACTCTAGGAGCTTAAGCATCGCTCTTGCATCACCTCCAGATGTTGCTACGAGGTACTCTTTAGCATCTTTATCGAGTGCCAGCTCATAGTTTTGAATAACTCTTTGCAGAAGCTTACGTAAGTTCTCATGAGAGATATGTTTTAACTCAAAAAGCATTGAGCGTGAGCGCATTGCCGAGGTAAGAGAGAAAAATGGGTTTTCGGTTGAAGCACCTATGAGTAAGATGGTGTTGTTCTCCATAACAGGAAGTAAAACCTCTTGCTGGTTCTTTGCTAAACGATGCACTTCATCTATGAAAATGAGTGGTTTTTGCAGGGCATTTTTGTACTGATCAAATAGCTTACGTAACTGCTCTATCTTGAGTGAGGTTGCATTAAACTCATAAAAAGGCATATCCATAACAGTTGCTATAACACGTGCAAGTGAAGTCTTACCAACCCCTGCTGGTCCATAAAAAAAACTGTGACCTAAGGCTGCTTTTTCACATAGGGTTCGCAGTGGAGCATTTCTTGTTACAAGGTGCTCTTGACCTATAATCTCATCAAAACTTTTTGGACGGAGAAGTTGCGTAAAGTCTAACAATTTATGAGACTGCCAATTCATAGAGAGTTTGTATATGCTTACGTAAGGTGTTTAAAACTTGAGTATCTAGCTTCCCAACTCTTTCCATATCATTAAGAATATCGATTATACTCTCTAAGGAGAGAGTCTTTCTGTAGGGTCTGTTTTGTGCTAAGGCTTGAAAAATATCTGAGAGGGTCAATATTCGTGTCTCAAGAGATATTTCAGAAGCTTGTTTTTGGTAGGGGTACCCATTGCCATCAAGGGTTTCATGATGATTAGCTGCAAGTTGTGCAATCTCTCTAAAACCTCTAATCTTACGTAATATCATCTCAGAGTCAAAACTATGTCTATCCATAATTTTTCTCTCTTGAGGAGTAAGAGGTCCTTTCTTCTCTAAGATTGAGTCAGCAATGCGGAGCTTACCTAAGTCGTGCAGTAGTGCTGCTAGCTCTAAAATCTCTAAGTGATCGGGGGACAAACCAAGCTCTTGCCCTAAAAAAAATGCTACTTGTGAGACTTTGAGTGAGTGCTGCGCTGTAAAAGTACTTTTAGCATCTACAATATCTGAGAACATGAGCGCAATCTCTTTAATATGTTCAAAAGTGTACTCTTTTTCCTGCGCTTCATCAATCCACTCTTGTAAAAAGAGTTCGATGTTGTTATCTTCAAGATAAAACCAAAAAGATTCAGGAGTAGATACCTGCTCAAAAACTTCTAAAAGTTCTCCGTCGAACATTTTTGATTCTTGCTCTTTGAGCGTACGTACTATTGATGCGGGAGATTTTTTTTGGGCTCTAAGAGCATCAGCTCTATCAACTAAAAAAATCACATTTGCATCGCGTTTTTGTATCTCTGTGAGCTTAAGTTCTTTGAGCTCACTCCAGTGTGTGTGGTGGTATAAAATTGCGTTTGTATACTCTTTGTAAAATGAGACTTTTTGAACAAGTGCAGCACCTTTGAGGCAGTGATTTTGCGAGCCTTCCCAATCGAGTTCAGTAATAAGACTTTGGTGAATATCGGTGTTTGATACACCACAGTCATGTAGCATACCAATGGTAATAATGTCGTCGACTCTCTCTTGCGAATAACCTAGTGCTTGGTAAATCTTACTCGCCATATAAGCAACTCTTTTGCCGTGATAAACATCATCAATACCTACATAATCTAATGCTTCACTCAGTGCATAGCAGACTTCTCTAATGTTTAGTTTATACATTACATAAACCTTATTTGGTCTCTTTGTGTTCTCGCTCTATCTTACGTAAAAATGTATGCAGAGCGGAGTACTCACTTCGTGTTAGGAAGCGCGTCTTTCCTGTTGGCAAGTTATTGAGCTCTATTTCTGCAAAGCTCAAACGCTTAAGGTCCGCTACTTCCGTATTAAAATGAGCAAAAAATCTACGAAGTTCTCTGTTTTTTCCCTCTGCGATAGCTACTTTAAGTATAGAGTAGTTATGTGCATTTTTTTGTATTTTGTAGCCTAAAAAAGGTTTAAAGGTCATAGCAGTAATTTTAGAGTGGGAGTGAGCCCCAGCTGTTGCATCTTCTATGTGCATACCGCTAAGCATAGCCTGCTCCATTTCAGGGGTTACTTCACCTTTAATTTTTATCTTATAAATACGCTCAAGGTCTGACTCCATAAGTGCTGTTGCTACGCGAGAGGCATCTGTAAGAAGCAGTAGTCCCTCACTAGCAAAGTCGAGTCTTCCAATTGGTATGAAATGGCGAAACTCTTTTGAGAGTGTGTCGTAGATAGTACGTCTGCCTTTTGGGTCTTTTTTAGTGACCAGTTCACCTTTTGGTTTGTTGTAGACAATTACTGTGTACTTCTCTTGGGCACTTACCTGTTTTCCGCTGACATAGACAATGTCTCTGCGCTCATCAACCTGAGTTGCAGGGTTCTCTTGAATCTCTCCGTTGACTCTTACGTAACCATCTTGAATGGCTTTGTCAGCTTCACGGCGTGAGTACGTCGAGTAGTGCGCTATAAATTTGTTTAATCGCATCATAATTTATGATATTCCTTTTTCAATCAGGGTGTGAATATGAAGTACACCCTCCACTTTTTGCTGCTCATCTGTAATGACAAGAAGCTGAATTTTTTTCTCTTCTATAAGTACAAGCGCATCGCTTGCGAGCATATCTGAATTATCTATACTTGTTGGATTTATCGTTGCATACATGAGTGCCTCATCTTCAAGAGAAAAGTTTTCACTCATAAGTGCACGCCTTACATCTCCATCACTCATTAGTGCTAGAAGCTTGTTATCTTCATCTACTATGAGTGCAGTGCCAAGACGTCCTTCTGAGATTGCAAGAATGGCATCTTTGACTTTTGCACCCTTACGTAAGAGAGGAAGTTTCTCTTTTTGCATGAGATTAGAGACCTTTACAAAGAGCTTTTTACCAAGAGCTCCTCCTGGGTGAAAAGAGGCAAAGTCACTTTTTTGAAAGTTACGGGCTCTCATAAGTGCAACAGCTAGAGCATCGCCGAGTGCCAGTGTGAGTGTCGTTGAGCTTGTTGGAGCTGTGTCTATTGGGCAAGCCTCTTTAGCGACACTTAGTTTTATGACTATATCACTATGTGAACCAAGTGTTGAGTTCTCATTTTTTGTCATGCCAATAAGAGGGACTCCAAAGCGTTTGATGTGAGGGAGTATGGCACTGAGCTCTTCACTCTCACCACTGTAGCTGATACCTATGACAACATCATTTTTATCTATCATACCAAGGTCACCATGAAGTGCTTCGGTTGGATGTAAAAAGAAACTTGGCGTTCCAGTAGAAGCAAAAGTTGCTGCCATCTTAGCACCTATGAGTCCACTCTTGCCAACACCAGTGACTATAAGCTTGCCACGACCCGCTAAAATAGTCTCAATTGCATCTGAGAAGCTCTCACTTAGAGTCTCTGTCGCATCTAGTAGTGTTTGTGCCTCTATGCGAAGCGTCTCTTTGGCTATGTCTGTATAATTCATGCTGCAATTATAGCACTTCCACTCTGTTTTTACCTAGCTCTTTTGCCATATACATAGCTTTGTCAACTCTCTCTATGAGACTCTCTATGGTATCACTCCCTCCCTTGTAGATTGTTGCTCCAAAACTGCAGCTCAGATTATCAACAATGTTACAACTCATCTTTGTAACTGTCTCACGTATTTTTTCTGAGAGTTGGTGTATCTCTTCTTCTGTACTATTTGGACTAACTATGATGAACTCTTCACCACCCCAGCGACCAAAGTAGTCACTCTTACATAATGATTTTTGAATTGTTTGTGCAAGCTTGTGTAAAACTCTATCTCCGCTGTTGTGTCCAAAAGTGTCATTGATGTTTTTAAAATTGTCTATATCAAAAAGAATGAGTGCTAAGTTAGTGTTGTAGCGTTTTGCACGTTGGAACTCTAAAGAGAGAAACTCTTGAATTTTTCTTCTGTTAAAAATATTGGTAAGCTCATCTATAGAACCAATGCGTTCAAGATTTCTGTAAGAGTGTGATAGTGCTACATCCATCATTGCAGCAATTGTTGTAAAAATTAGAGTGGAGATAATAAGACGAATAAATCCTACAGTGTTCCAGTGACCTTCATTCCACTCACCAACTCCACTATAGGCTAAAGTAAACACAATAATAAAATAAGGAGCTATATAAATTATACTTCGTCTGAAACCTGTAAGGCCGATGACAAACAGAGGTACAAAAGAGACCCAAAATAGTCCATAACCATCATTTTTGTTGAAATAGACAAAGAGAGTGAAGAAGAGCACAACAGAGATAATTGCGACTTTGCAGGCGCGCTGAAGGTTTTTACTGTAGCGTAAATCTAAAAATACATACCAACTTATAAGAAAACCTACCATGTTAAGAGTCGCTATGTATGGCGTTTGTGTTATGGTGAGATTAAAAAAAGCAAAAAACATTGAAGTTAAACCAGATATAAGTGCAAGAAGATTTAAAAGTACAAGTTGGCGAATTTTTCGAGCATCTTGAGTGTTAAAGTTTGAAGTTAAAAGCGCATACATTTTCTATCCTTATTTTAAACTATAATCCTTATTGGCTTAGTAGATACTTACTCCACACAAAAAATTATAAATGCAATACAGTTGCAGTATTAAAGTTTTTTATAAGTAGTGAAAAGATAAGATTGCGACCATGATAAAATTACAAAAATTAGCTAAATCAGAGCGTTTTAAAAGAGTTACTGTTATAACAATTTTACTCGCTTCATTTGTTTTTGCTACCTTTCACTCATTTGCGCACAACAACTTTGACCACAAGCATGACAGCAGTTGTAGTGTGTATGTGCTTGAAGAGCTATATAGTAGTAATGATGTAGTTATAGTTACTTTTGCAACTACACTTTTTGTAATTTTCTACGCTATCTTTTACAATGCAGCTGTTTCACCTCTCTACACTAGAAACTACTTCAACGTCCGCGCTCCACCTATTTCTCATTTTTAATTCATAACATACAATCAAACAACTATACAAATATAAAATATTATTTATTTAAGGAATAAAAATGAAAAAATTACAAACAATAAGCAGTGCTGCACTTTTAGCAGTAACACTCATCTTTAGTGGATGTGGGGAAAGCGAAAATGCAGCTGAGAGTGGATTTCAGGTAAGCTCACTTGAATCGGCAAAACAAGTGCTATATACCTATGGTAATGCTACTAATGATCACTATGCACTTTTTACAGACAGTGGAACTATTTTAAATAGAAATGATAATAATGTAACAAACCTTGAACTCAATGCAAGTGAACCTAATAGAAGACTTTTTGTATTTAGAGATCCTGGAACAGATAATAATGAATCAACGAATACGGACAAAGTACTGATGTTTAAAATGGACCCGTTAGCATTAGATAGAAATGTTACTCATGAAGATTTTTACTACTTAGACCATATAGAAGGACCAGATGCACTTCATCCACATGCAGCTGTGGAGTTTAATGAAACAAATACGAGCGCTTCAAAATATCTTGCTATGGTTAGATTAAATGAGTTTCTTGCAGAGCAAAGAGAACTAAAAGCAAACCTTGAAAGTAATTTATCTGTCATTCCAAATGCAACATCACTTTGTAACTTCTACACTGTTGAAGAGCATCATGAAGAAGATGGGCATGAACATGAAGAAGTTTTTCACTATGTTTTAGATACTACAGGCGTGCTTTATAAGTTTGAAGATGACAACGGTAGTATTAGCATCGCAACATATGGCGATAATAATGACAGCCAAATTGAAGGTGTTTCAACAAATGGTATTTGTAGTGCAGAGAAATCAGGAATGAGTAAAGCAGCTGAGGGAGTTTTAGTGCTTCTTGGTGGTGATGAACAGAAACTTTTCTTGGTTGATGCACATGGTGATGCTAAAATGCATGTTCACTCTACATGGGATGTTGGTGAAGTCATTGGAAATGGTGTATCATTAGATATGATGGTTGGTATGGGAGATATTGATATTGAGGTTGATCACTCTGACCATGATCATGATGATGAAGAGAATGAATATGAACGCTAAATTTAACAATATTTTATTGACATCAATTCTTACTAGCACACTCTGTGCTGGTGAGTATCATTTAGATGCTTTAAATGTAGAGGCTTCAAAAGAGGGTGAAATTGTTTCAGAAAAAGTGACAAAAAAGAGTGCTGATTTGGCAAAAGATGCAAGAGGGGAGACTCTTGGGGATTTTTTACAAAATGAGCAGTTTGTAAACTCTGCTAGTTATGGTCCAGCTGTTGGACGTCCTGTTGTAAAAGGTATGGATGGGTATAGAGTTGGAGTTACTAATGGAAATATCATACTCAATGACCTCTCAGCAATGAGTCAAGACCATGCAGTAGGTGTGATGCCTAGAACATCTGAGAAAATAGAACTCATCAAAGGACCTGCTTCACTACTCTATGGGAGTTATAGTGGTGGTGTAGTTCGTGTTTTGGGTGAGGAGCATGAAAGAGATTTTGCAAAAGAGGGTGCAAAGCTTGAAGTAACTGGAAGTTATGGCAGTAATGGTGCTGGAACTGTAGGAGTACTCAAAGGACAAGCAGCCACAGAGACTCTTTCTGTTGCTATAGATGTAGACTACCATAATGCTGAGGATTATAGAGATGGCAATGGAAATCTAATTCAAGATTCAGACACACTCTCACAGCAGATACATGCTGTTTTAGGGTATAAGATAAACGAGAACAATAACATTAAACTCTATGGTGACAGACTTACAAAAGATTATGGTATACCAAATATTACACCAGAGAGAACTTCTATAGATATGAAACAAGACCATTTTGGTGTAGTTTGGCACGCAAAAGAGCTTTTTGATACTTTTGAGTACATGGATACAGAGATCTCCTACAGTGACTATTTGCATCATGAGTATGAAGATGTAAGTCCTGATGGCCTTTTTGGTCAAAAGCAGTTAAGTGTCTCTAATACTTTTGGTTTAGATATGGATGAGTGGCATATTGATGGCTCCGTTGAGTATATGAATAGTCTTTTACAGGTTTGTCATGAACATGGTGAGTGCCAAGAGTTTAGTGTTGCAAGTAGGTCTGCAAGTGCTATAAACGGAATTGCAATTACTGCGCCTTCCGGGACAATAAATGAACCAGATAATCCAAATGGACTCCCTTTCGTACATGGGCACCCTATGCCAGATACAGAAGAGTCAATACTAAAAGCCGGCCTTGTGGCAAAAAACTTTCTCAATGATACGAATGAGCTTACACTCTCCACACGTGTAGAGTATAGAGACCTTACTCCAAATAGTGAAAATATTGAGCAAGAGTGGCTTATTCCAGACAGTATCGACCCTAATTATTATAATTCCATAAATGATAGTGCTCTGAGTGCAGGTTTGGGGTGGTATCTTTTCTTAGGAGACTCTACAACTCTACAGAGTTCACTCTCTTATGTGCAGCGTCTTCCAGCCTCTAGTGAGCTTTTTTGGAATGGCTTTCACCATGCGACTGAGAGTTATATAATGGGGGATAGATATCTAAGTAATGAAGAGTCATTTAACTTTGATGTAGACCTAGTTGCAAATCATGGAAGTTTTACAACGCAAGCGAGTCTTTTTTACTATGATTTTATGAATTATATTTATCAGGCACCGATTATAGGCAATAACAATGAGCAGATTAATGTTGAGAACATTATAGGGCACGATGCTCTAGCGTGGAAAATTACAGGTGCAGGTGCACAAGTCTATGGAGCAGCACTCAAAGAGAGTTACAAAAAACAACTTGATGCGCATGAGCTTGAAGCAACACTTGAAGTTGAAGCACTGCAAGGTGTTTTAAAAGAGGGTGGCTATATTCCAAGGATGCCTCCATTCTCTGCAACAGCGAGCCTGCAGCACAAACTTGGAGGGTGGACTTCTAAACTGAGTTATAAGTATGTTGACAGAAGTCGTTTTCTTGGCTTTAAGGAAACGCCTACAGCTGCTTATGGATGGCTAAGTGCATACATAGAGTATCTTTATAAAAATAGTTATATGGAGACTATAGTTTTTCTAAAAGGTGAAAACCTTACAGACGAGCAGGCGTATAACCACCTCTCATTTTTAAAAGAGAGTGCACCTTATGCAGGAAGACAGATTACTCTTGGAGCAACTCTTCGTTTTTAAAAAGAGAGTTTGGGCTATAATAACTCTTTATTAAATAAGAGGTAAGAAAGATGCAAAAACTCTATGATGAGGTTGGTAGCTTAGATAGACGCTGTTATGAGATCTTTGGTCTAAGTGAAGATCTGCTTATGGAACATGCAGCAGACGGGATGGCGGACTTTATCCGCTCACGTTTTGCAAGAGGTTCCAAGATAGTTGTCGTGTGTGGCAGTGGAAACAATGGTGCAGACGGGATTGCTTTAGCACGTCTGCTCATTGGGGACTATGATATTCACACTTTTTTTGTTAAAGACCCAAAAGCGCCAATGGCACAACTCCAACAAAAAAGAGCACACGCCATAGGTGTTAAAAAGACTATAGAGCTTAATGAGTGTGATGTACTTGTAGATGCTGTATTTGGCACAGGCTTCAAGGGTGATTTGGATTACGAAGAAAAAGCAGTGCTGCAGACTATGAACAATATGGACGCTTTTAAAATTGCTTGCGATGTGCCATCTGGCTTAAAGCATACCGGCGAGTGTGATGAAAACATCTTTGTTGCAGATGTTTCACTTACTATGGGAGCACTCAAAAAGTCTATGTTTTCAGACGTGGCTAAAGAGTTTGTAGGCGAGATCTTTGTCTTAGACCTTGGTGTTCCGCGTAATCGTTACGAGATACAATCCCCATGGAATCTTCTCGACCTTGAAGATTTAAAACTTCCCTTACGTAACAAAAAAGACTCTCATAAAGGAACTTATGGACACTTGGCTGTCATAAGTGGCCAAAAGATTGGTGCTAGTACGCTGAGTGCAAAAGCAGCGCTTCGATTTGGAGCTGGTTTAGTCTCACTCATTGGCGCAAAAGATTTGAAACGTCCGCATACTATTATGCACTCTTATGAGCTTCCTGATAACACTACAGCAATAGCAGTAGGAATGGGTTTAGGAAATGCATTAACAACCAAACAGCTTGAAGAGTTTTTATCAAATGATATTGCTGTTGTCGCAGATGCTGATGTTTTTCATATGAAAATCATAGAAAAACTGCTCTTACGTAAGGATATTGTTTTAACACCACATCCTAAAGAGTTTGTTGCCCTTTTAAAGCAAACCAAACTTGCTGACATTAGTGTAGCCCAGCTTCAAGAGAGTAGGTTTACGTATGTAGAGCTGTTTTGTAAAGCCTATCCAAATGTTGTACTTTTACTCAAAGGCGCTAATGTGGTTGTAGGTCAAAATGAGGATTTTTATGTAAATCCTCACGGAACTCCGGCACTTGCAAAAGGTGGCAGTGGTGATGTGCTTAGTGGACTTATAGGTGCACTTCTAGCACAAGGGTATACGCCTCTAGATGCAGCCATACACGCCTCACTTGCACATGTAAAATTAGCACTGGCATATAAGGGGAATGATTTTTCTCTTACACCAGATGATTTAATAAATGAAATTGGGAATCTATAAGATAGTTTCATTATAATGGTGGGCAAATTAACCTATAACATTTTTGTAAAGGATAGATAATTATGGATAATACTTTAAAAATCGGTAAGTACGAACTTGGATCACGCCTCATTGTTGGAAGTGGTAAATATGACTCATTTGAGATGACAAAAGAGGCTACACTCGCTTCTGGCAGTGAGCTTATCACAGTTGCAGTTCGTCGTCTCAACATTACTGACCCTGACAAAGAGAATCTTCGTGATACTTTTGCAGGGACTAATGTGAAGTTTTTACCAAACTCTGCAGGATGTGTAACTGCAGAAGAGGCGATTACTACTTTTAGACTCACTCGTGAGGCTACAGGCATTGACCTCATTAAACTTGAGGTTATTGGGGATACAAAAAAGACGCTTTATCCTGATGTTTTAGAGACGATTAAAGCGTGTGAAGTACTCTCAAAAGAGGGCTTTACTATTATGGCATACACTTCAGATGATCCAATTATGGCAAAACGCCTAGAAGATGCTGGTGCACACGCTATCATGCCTCTTGCAGCACCGATTGGTTCTGGACTTGGAATTCAAAATCCATATAACATTGCATTTGTAAAAGATGCAGTAAATGTGCCAATTATTGTAGATGCTGGAATTGGGTGTGCAAGTGATGCTGCGTATGCTATGGAGCTTGGAGCTGAGGGTGTACTTACAAACACTGCTATAGCACAGGCACAGAACCCTCTGATGATGGCTGAGGCTATGAAACATGCAGTAATCGCAGGTCGTATGAGTTACCTTGCTGGAAGAATTCCTAAAAAACCATACGCTACTGCTTCAAGCCCAATTGATGGACTGATTCAGTTCTAATTGCACGTTAAAGCTTTTTAACGTGTGCGACAGACCCATCTGTTGAGACAACAAAAACACGCTCACCCTCAGTAAAGAGTTCACTTGATTCTATCTTCCAGTACGTGCCTTTAAAGTAGACTCTATTGTTTCGTATCTCACCTTCACCACTTGTGTTAAAAAAGTTGTCATTATGCTCATGCTCCTCTGACTTCATAAATCTCTCAAGTGCTTTTGAACGGAGTGTAAAGAGCAGTAAAAGCGCTATTGTAGCAATAGCTGCTAGCTGCCAAAGCCCATCACTATACTCTATGAAGTATGTGGAAAAACCTACAATAATAGTCGCTACTCCAAACCAGAAGATAACAAATGAAAATAGCAGTGCTTCAAGTGCTACAAGACCAATCCCAAGTGCGATGAGAATCATCGCTGAGAAGACTTCAAGAATTGGAGTTTCCACTATTTACCCCTTTATGTAGACTCTCAAAAAATGTCTCTCCTGTTACACTCATAGAACCTATCATCTGTGTTACATCATATGGCAGAATCATTTTGTTACTTGAGTTACTCTCTGCTAGTTTTGCAAAGGCAGCTACCCTATCTTTTGCAAGCAAGAACTCTGAAGCCTCTTTGTTTTTACTCATAGCTTCATTAATCATCTCCATAGCCTTTTGTTGTCCTTGTGCTACTTTTTCTTGCTCATACTTTTTTGCATCTGCCATTCTCTCAATAGCTTCAGCTTTGAGTATTTCTGATTGTTTAAATGCTTCAGCCTCTTTTATCTGTGCCTGTTTTTGTGCTTCGGCTCTAGTTTGAATTGCACGTTTCTCACGCTCAGCTTCCATCTGCATATTCATCGCTTTTTCTATTTCACGAGGGACTGAGATGTCACTAATCTCAACACGTGTTATCTTAATGCCCCAGTTCTCAGCTGCATCACCGAGTGCTTCTTGGAGACGAATGTTAAGTGTTTCACGGTTTGAGAGTGACTGGTCTAGCTCCATAGAGCCTATCTCACTTCTAAGAGTAGTTTGTGCTAGCTTTGCAATGGAGTCTTTAAAGTCCATAACATTGTATGTTGCCATCTCTGCATCTTCCACTTTACAAAAGACTATGCCATCTATAGAGATGTTTACATTGTCTTTGGTGATCACACTCTGTGATGGGATATCTATAGTTTGTTCTTGTAGAGTAAGTGTTGCACGAACAGAGTCAACTATGGGAATAATAAAGTTAAGACCACCTGTGAGTGTCTTGTTGTACTTACCAAGTCTCTCGATGACAACCTTGTTTGCTTGAGAGACAATCTTAATCCCTTTAGCGATGATAACCAGAGCAAAGAGAATAACGGCTCCTACAAATGCGAGTGTGTTCATAAAAACTCCTTATGTGAATAATGAATTATTATATAACATTATGTGTAAGAAGAACTTAGACTTCAAAGTTATCTGAGAGTTGTGCCATGAGTAGTAACTTTCCCATACCTTCAAAAAACGTCTCAACACCTGAAGTCCCACTTAGAAGCGATTTTTCTAAAGCAGCATAAAAGAGAAGTTGTGACTCTGCAGATGCCTGCATGTAACTTTGAGTAATTTGTGAAAATGTCATAACTTGGAGTTCTCCATTGACATCAAAGTCTATGGATGAGTCGGGATTGATACTGTGCTTACGTAAGAGTTCTTCTACAGCTTTTGTGACTTGCATTAAATGACCCCTATTAAAGAGAGCATGACAACAAACATAGCAACAGGTGTTACATAACGAAGTGAAAAGTACCAGAGTTCAAAAAACTTGCCAAGTTGTGGTTTTAAAACAGCTTCAACACGAGAGCGCTCAATTACAAATCCTACAAAAATAGCCATAAGAAGCCCACCAAGTGGGAGCATAATAGCAGCAGTAATATGATCTACCCAGTCAAAGAAGTTCTTTCCTCCCCAGCTAAGTAGCTCTTTATAGCCATCAACATTAGAGAGTAGGGCGACTATACCAAAAAGGTAGAAAAAGAGTCCCATGGAAATAGAGGCTTTGAGCCTACTCCATGAGAATCTGTCGATAAAATATTGGACCATTGGCTCAACTAAAGAGACAGAAGATGTAAGTCCTGCAAAGGCAAGTGCTGTGAAAAAGAGTACAGAAAATATATTTCCAACTATGCCCATTTCATAAAAAGCTGCAGGTAAAGATATAAAAACTAGACCCGGCCCTTTTGCAGGTCCTGCTCCATACTGGTATAAAAAAGTGAAGAGTGTAAGTCCTGCAATAATGGCTATTGCAGTATCAAGAAATACAACCCAAAAAGCATTTTTAACAAGGTTAGAGTTTTTCTCCATGGAAGCAGAGTAGGTAAGGATCGCTCCCATTCCAAGAGAGAGTGTAAAAAATGCGTGCCCAACTGCAGTTACAAAAGCTTCAGAGTTAAGTTTTGTCCAATCAGGTGTAAACATAAAGTTAAGTGACTTGGAAAAAGAGTCAAGCGATAGAGCGTATAAAAACATTCCGAGCAAAATAATAATAAGAGTTGGCATTAAAACAAGATTGAGTTTTTCAATACCACCTTTAATGCCTCGAGTAAGCACATAGGTGATCCAGACAAAAGCAAGTGTATGGTAGAAAAGTTGAGTAGTGATGTCAGAGTGTAGCATTGTTGTAAAAGTTTTTTCAGCTTCTAGAACACTACTTGGAAGATATGAAAGAGAAGTTACTATATAGTGAAAAATCCACCCGATTACTACGGAGTAAAATATCATAATAAATAGACCTGCAAGTCCTTGAAAACCTGCAAACTTCCAAATAGGTTTATGCTTTGGTGCTAGTGTTTCAAAAGAACTAACTCCATCTTTTCTTCCAAGGTAACCTATAAGCATCTCTGCAATCATAATGGAAAAGCCAATGAGAAGAACTGTTACGAGATATACAAGCACGAATGCACCACCCCCGTACTCTCCACTAATGTAAGGAAATTTCCAGATATTCCCAAGCCCCACTGCACTACCTGCTGCGGCGAGGATAAAGCCGATCCTACTAAACCTTGCTATTTTCATTATTTAATTCACCCTTACTCGTTTTTATGCATTATACTAAAAAAGCATAAGATATAAAAGAATTGCAAAAAAACTATTGACATATCGAAAATTATTTACTATAATTCCGCCTCATTAGTTGGAATTTGTATCTAGCTTTTGTGTAGGTCGGGGTGTAGCTCAGTATGGTTAGAGTACCTGGTTTGGGACCAGGGGGCCGAAGGTTCGAGTCCTTTCACCCCGACCATTTAACTTTTTAATTATTTTAAGACTTAAGCATGGTGGGATTAGCTCAGCTGGTTAGAGCACTGGTTTGTGGTGCCGGGGGTCGCGGGTTCGAATCCCGTATCCCACCCCATAACTTAAAATAAACGATAATATAGCAAATATAGTAGCGTCCGTGGCTCAACTGGATAGAGTTTCGGATTTCGGCTCCGAGGGTTATAGGTTCGAATCCTATCGGGCGTACCATATTTAAAAACGGAAGCGTCCTTAGCTCAGCTGGATAGAGCAACGCCCTTCTAAGGCGTAGGTCAAAGGTTCGAATCCTTTAGGGCGTACCACTGCATTTTTTATATTATCATGTCAGAAGTGACAAAAAACACTTATCTACAGCGTGCGCGGATGTGGTGAAATTGGTATACACGCCAGACTTAGGATCTGGTGCCGCAAGGTGTGGAGGTTCAAGTCCTCTCATCCGCACCATTAGCCTAAAGTAGGCACTTTCAAAACAAATATAACTCAAAAAAATTTTTCAAAATATTAACTTAGGTTGCGATTTAGGTTGCGGTTGCAACATGAAAATAAAAATTTTAGTTATCTCTTTCAAAAATTTAAGAATCCAAAATTTTATTGATATTTATAAAGATATCAATTTATATCAATATCACGAAGTACATCCCAGAATCATAGTTTTTGATAGGTATTGATAAGCTTAGACATATCAAAAACTAGCTTAAAAAAATCAGACAGCGAAAATTCCAAGATGCTATAATTTCCCCATATTTTAGGAGATACCTAAAACAAATTATTTTGATCAAGAATAATTTTTACTTTTGATGAATTAGCGCAGACGGTCAATCATGCGCGCAAATGGGTAGTTAATGCTCGTTTGCGCTAATTCATCATTTATAGCATATAGAAGTATGATTGACCGTCTACCTCTATGATTATTCTAATTTATCGTGTCAGAATAATTTGGAATTTCTACAACCTAGCCAACTGCAAAGAACACTTTCAAGATTTAACTATATAAGAGTTTTTACCAATAATGGTTATCCTTGTCTACGTTCACAAAAATCATTTCTGAACAATCCACAAAAATATTGCCAACTACAATTTAATACTCAAACTCACTTCAATGCGATTATGATGGATATTGATGACGAATCATTACTAACAGAGTGGCAGGCACAAGGACTACCAACACCAACAATACAGACTATTAATAAACATAACAATAAGGCTCACTTAGTTTGGCTCCTAGAAGTTCCCGTATGGAAAGAACACAAGCATGTTGTGGCTTATTATAAAGCTATCGTAAATAGTATTAAAATACTCATTAAGGCTGATCAGGCATATCAAAATCATTTTACTAAGAACTTTTTGAATACAGATATGTACAGAGTTACATATAACGATGTCGCTTATGAGTTGGATGATTTTAGAGATTTCATTATCAGCGATAGTCAAGAAAAATATCACCAACAAGATTATGAATATGAAAAAGTTGGTAATTTAATAGCAGGAAGCCGTCACATACATCTGTTTGAAGTACTTAGAAAATATGCATATAAAATTGTTTGGGAACCAAACTTTAAACAATGTTTGAGCAAGAAAGCAGAAGAAATAAATGGAAACTTCGAAACACCTATAAAAGTTAAATATATAGTCAAATCAATTTATAATTTTTGTTGGGAAAATAGAGAAAAGTTTAAGCCTCAAAAAAATAGACATGTCATGGGGTTCAAGAAAATAAAGAATCTTCCAGCTCAAGAATTTAAGCAAGAACTTACTTCTCGACAGCGTCAATCGGCAAATAGAACATCTACAATTAAGAATATCAATAAAGTAAAAGTGATAAAGACAGCTATAGAGTATTTGAAAAGAAAAAAGATTCCAATTACACTTAAAAATATTGCAAAACATACAGGAAAAAGCCTGCGTACTATGCAACGTAGTATCAAGATTATTGAAGCTTTGCTTGTTGAAGACTCTTGTGACACTCGCTCTATAAGACTAATACCACAGGAGTATTGCTTATTAGCTAAGAGAAGTGATTATGGCACAATATTGGAAAAACTGGTGAATACTAGCTAATAATATCTTCCCTTTTGGGATACACAAAGTCAATTACTTTGTAACTATGACCAGAAACAGTGCTTGCATCAGCCTGTAGGATTACATATCCACTTGTTGGAATATTCTCAATGTAAGTATCACTAATCTCATTACATAAATCAGTAAGTCCAGGATTATGGCTCACTATTGCTATAGAGTCATGTTTAGCAAGTTTCTCATTTATAAAGTCTAATAATTCATTCACTGATTGCATATAGAGACTCTCATAGAGTTTTAAAGGCACTTTAAGTTGTTTAGCAAACTCTTTAGCTGTTGTTTTAGCTCTTAGAGCTGCACTAGAGTATATCTTATCAATTTCAAGATTCTGATTTTTTAAGTGCTTTGCCATTACTAGAAGATTACGTTTGCCTCGTTTGTTAAGAGGTCTATCATAATCATCAAGAGTCATATCTTTCCAGCTTGATTTAGCATGTCTGATGAGAATGATAGTTTTCATAGTTACTCACCTATAAAAGGATTAGAATTACCCTGTACCTTAGTAATACGCTTATTACGCTCTATCTCCCATGCAGTTGGTGGATACTTTTTATCCCAAGCAGTGTATTTTTGTAGTTCTTGTTTAGAGAGCTTCATGCCGTACTGTTTATTGAAATATAGATAATCTCTTGCTATAACACCTCTTAGATCCTCTTTTACTCTTACACGTTTGGCTTTAAAATCTACATTGAACTCACATGCACCATACTGACCACGTTTACCTACTTCAAAGTCAAATTTAAAGTTCTTTCTATCACCATTTAGTTCACCTACAGCAGGAAAGAGATTATGCATATCTGCTTGCATGATTCTATATTGATCATTAACCTTCTCGCAACACTTACGACCTTTATACGCTTTAGCCTTGTTATTTACACACTTAGTATTCCCATCTCTCCAGCAACTAAACTGTCTACCAAAGTTCTCAGCTGGTATAAGGTGTTCCCACTCTATACGATTGGCCCTCTCATTGACCTTACCTTTTTTAGTAAGCTTGTTACGAGGGATATAACCACATGAGGCTTTATCAATCATATTCTTTTTGTCTTTGTAGTTGTATTTACAGTCACAGTAGATAGTTGTTTGGTGTCCTTGATAAATCTTGCGAAGTTCTTTTTTGGATTTGGAGAAGGATTGGTTTTGGGCGAAGAGGAGTGTTGTTAGAAGGAGTAAGAATAGTAGTTTCATCAATTATTCAGTTGTAATAAAAGTGAGTTTGCATACTCTACTTGTTGTTGATGATTTTCTTGTTCAGCATACTCTTTAAGTGTTCTGATAGCAATTGTATAGTTTTCATAAGCATTTTCTTTAATAAACTCCATAAAAGCAATAGCACCATTTAGTCCTTTAAATCCATGAAGTAGCTTTATATCTTCAGATATAAGACCTTTGTAAATACGTTGTGTCCATTCAACATTTGATGTGTCGTCATGAGCTTTTAGCTTACCTAGAATTGCATAGTCGATATGTTGTTTCCAATACTCTACAGAATACCCTCTGTTTGTTGGGACTACAGTATTAGTTACTTGTGTGTTTTTACTGGATTGAATACTTAGTTTCTGGCTTAGGGTAATTTCTCCCTGTTTATAAAGTTCTTCAGCTTCTTCTAGTGTCATTAATTCTTTCCTTTTTTTTCCATATCATAGTCATAATTGTCAAATCTTATATATCCTGCAACTTGTAACTCTAGCTTGAATTTTTTTATTATATCTGACTCCGTGGAATACTTGTACATAAATTGATTAAACTCTAGGTGTGATCTTGTACCATAAGGAAAGTAACTATTATCAAATCCAAATTTTTCTGACCATCTAAGAAGAGAAAGTGCAAAACTATAATCCCTAATTGCAATTTCAAAATACACAGGCACAGATGCAGTTATTGATGACCTGCCATGACCAATAAAGGTTTCATAAACTATTTCCCCTTTTAGTATATTTCCCAACTCCTCAAGTGTGTAGCTGTCTAAAATACAGTATGGCTTACTATGCCTGTTAACCTGCCACTTTTCAGAAATGTCATATTTGTGAATCACACCATGAAAAGCATTGTAAAAACTTTCTTGCTTAAAATCACTAACATTAACGATAAGTTGATCGAGATTTTCTATTTCGACATTAGATGCATCTTCATAGTAGACCCCAATTTGCATCAAATCACTTATATTGGTTTCTAAATCATTCATATGCTCTTCCTCTTATAGTTTTTATCAAACGATTAGTGATTCTATCATAAATCATCACTACGGATAACTTATACCAAATAGAGTTAAGTTTTTGAAAATGCTCCACAAAGAACAGTTTATGTAACAATGATTGAAAAAAAACCTGCACTAAATTCAATGTAAATCGAATAACAACATTTTCGTTACAATATATAAAAAAATTACGCATATATTCAAAGGAATAGTATGAGAACAATGATTCTAATATTACTTTTGAGCACATTTTCTTTCGCAGGAAATGGACCTTCAAAAGAGCAATTGCATGAGGTGCTTCTAAAAACACTTCCTGAAAACTTATGTAAGGAAGGAACTGTCTGTAGAGAATGTTATTCAGTAAATAAACAAGAATGTAAAGTACTTGTGTCAAAACTTGTAACACCATGCTTTAATAAGTTTGAAAATGAATTAGATGGAAATATTAATCGAGAAAAATTTATCAATATAGCCGATAAAATTGGTAGTTGTGTTGGTGATGATTATTATGCCATTAATAAAAATCAAGGTAAAGTTGATTTAGTTTGTTATGTTGAATTTCAAAAACTTTTAGACAAATAATTTAAGGATTAAACGATGATTAAAATTCTATTACTTGTGTTTTCTGCACTTCTGTTGTTTGCTCAACCATTAACGAATGAAAATTTTCCTCGATACAAAAAACTAGCACCTGAAGTTCTTGATATAATGAATAATAAAACAAACCACATTGTTACGTGTTTTAAAAAAGAAAAAAGCTATAACAATATAAATGAATGTATTAGTATTTCAGGACAACCTATTGAAGCACTAATAACAAGTTTGATTCCTGAACAAACAGATAAATTATGTATAAAGGATTTAAATGGTAAATTAGGCTTCGTTTGGAGTGAAAAGAATTACCAAATATTAATCTCAACACTTGAAAAAACTATTCATAGGAATAATGCAAATAAGAAATGTTTGAAACATTCTAAGACAGTTGAAGAATATGCAAAATGCTTAGTTAAGTCAAAAGCCTCATAATTGAGTTCTAAAACCTCTTATTTTTGGAACAATTTTTAGTATCGGAAGATCTGTTCCAAATAGAGTTGAGTATTTGAACATGCTCCAAAAAGTACAGGTTTTGGAAAATTATTAATCCATACAAAGTAAATATACATTAGGTTTACTCACATATCATTTTTAAAATTTGTAAGATGTAAATTTTTTTTGTTATTTTGATATAGAATTTGTAATAGAAAATAATATATTATAATTTTATTAGTATTTTATGATAATATTGCTAAAATATTTATATTTGTTTTTAAAGGTGTGAGAATGAACATATTGATAAAAGCCGTACTTGTAATAAGTGGCTTAGTTTTAAGTGGTTGTGGAGGAGGTGGTGATGATGGGTCATCTCAAACGCCTACTACAGCTACAGTAACAGGGCAGTTTATAGATGCCCCTGTTCAAGGTTTAAAATATGCATGTTCATCAGGGAAGACTGATAAAACAAACTCCCAAGGGGAATATACTTGTAATGTAGGTGATAATGTTACATTTAGTATAGGCTCTAGTGTTATTGGAACCGTAGCAGCACAAATAGGAATCATTACGCCTTACTCTTTATTTCCAAATGACACTCAAGCTGCTATTAACTTTGCAAGATTACTACAGTCTATGGACACTTCAGCATCGGATAATCTTATTATTCTTGATGAAATATTAGAAGCTAGACTTACTAATAATATAAATTTTAGAAATGCATCTTTTCAAACAGAGATAGAAACACTACTTGGACTAATTTTAGTTAGTGAGGAAAGTGCAAAAAATAATATGAACAATGCCATTGTGAGTGCAGGTGGAAATGTTCCAACAGATACTAATCGAATACCAGTATCAAATGCAGGAGCAGATCAAAACGTAAATACAACTTCACAAGTAATACTAGATGGTTCTGCTTCAAGTGATGCAGACCAAGACCAACTGACTTACAGCTGGAGTATCACTTCTAAACCAAGTGGTTCAAACGCAACACTTTTAGATTCAACAGTTGTAAATCCAACATTTACAGCAGACCTTGATGGTTCATATGTATTTAGTTTAACTGTTAATGATGGAGCTGTAGATTCTGTTGCTGATACTATAACTGTTACTGCTACAACTGCAAATTCAGCACCAGTAGCTACATACTCACAGTTGTTTCTTGAAGAAGATCAAAATGTCTCTGGCTATTTAAGTGCTTTAGATGATGATGGAGATTCATTAAAATATTTTAAAATTCGTGACAGTACCCATGGTGTTCTTATAGTTGATATAAATGGTTCATTTCAATACACTCCTCATCCAAATTATTATGGCCAAGATAGTTTTAGTTACAAAGTAAATGATGGGCAAGATGATAGCTTAATTCAAGAAGTTACTATTACCATAAAGTCTATTGAGGATAAGCCAATTGCAAATGCTGGTACTAATCAAACCGTTAGTACTTCGAAAATAGTACAACTTGATGGTTCAATGTCTTATGATTCAGATGGAAATCAACTGTCTTATCTGTGGAATATTATATCAAGACCATCAGATTCGATTGCGAATATAGATACAAGCAGTGAGATAAACTCAACATTCGTTGCAGATAAAGATGGAGAATATATAATAGAGTTGATTGTCAGTGATGGAGTTTCTAGTTCGTCATCCACTGTAATGATTAGTGCTATAAATACAGCTCCGAGATTTATTAATAGTAGTTCGCACTTTAATGTCTCTGAAAATAATACAAGAATTGGACAAGTCCTTGTAACAGATGACAACATGGGAGATGTTATTTCATATCAGATAGTTGGTGATAATGCTGAATTATTTGAAATTGATCAAAACGGAACAGTGAGTTTTTTAACACCATTAAATTACACATTGAATCCAGAAGTAATTACTGAAGCAGTTGTTTATGAAGGCTATCCTATGGGATCAATATATGTACATCAGAATAATCTGTTTATGATTACTGATAAAGATTTAAAAGTCTTTGACATTACGGATCTTAGAAATCCTAAAATTAAAAAATCATTCAATATCAATAATTTTATACCTAAAAAACTAAAACACTTTAAAGGGTTGGATGATTTATACTTATTGACAAATGAGGGAGTCTATTTTATTAATCCAACTGCACCGGATGAACTCAACATAATACAAAATAATCTTAATTTCATAAACGCAACTGACTTTACTTATGAATACAAATATAATGGAATTTTAGTTGCATTATCTGAGGGCAGTAATGAACAAAATGTGTTGTATCTTAATTCAAATAAAATATATGAATTGAACAGTATGAATCGAGTCTATCAGATTACAACAAATGGAATTCAATTTTTTAAAAGTGGTGCCGGGGGTGGTTCTCAACTTACTATGAGCTTTAATAGTAATACTAACAGTTACCAATACTCTTGGCCTATAATATCTGAAAAATTTTCGACATGTGTGTTTGGTAATTTAGAATATTTTTCTTCATTTTTATATCAAACATGTGCATCTGGTGAAACGGAATTTTATATTTATAAACCACTAGGTGATTTGGGCTCACATGAAAAAATTGCAACTTATCCACTAGACTCTTATTATCAATCTGGACTATATATTGATGAATATTATGCATATATTCCACATGCAAATAAGCTTGAAATCATAGATATTACAAATAAATATACTCCTATTTTAGAAAGTGCTGCAATGATTGATTCTACAGCTTTTGATGTGGATGTTAAGAAAAATATTGCTTATGTAGCGACATATAAAGGATTTAAAATCATACGACTTAGTGGATATGATGTAACTATTGAAGTTCAAGATCAATATGGAAATGCAAGTACAAAAACATTTGATGTTTCTATAGATCATAATAATGCAACTCCAATTGCAAGAGCTGGAGATGATCAAAATATTTTTCAAGGAACAGAAGTTATATTAGATGGATCAAAATCTAGTGATACAGATGGAATAATTACTGATTATTTATGGCAGGAAGGAAATACTACATTATCTACAAACAGTCGTTTTACAAAGTCTGATTTTATTGTAGGAAGGCATTTGATTACACTTACCGTATTTGACAATAATGGATCAACTCATACCGATAAAGTTTATGTTACTTGTAATGCTGATGGAGTATACATAGATGATAATGGAATTATGTGGCAAGATCAAGAGCTTGGTAATATACGTTCTGAATATAATGCTTCTTATTGTTCCGATTTAGTATTAGGTGGATTTGATGATTGGGAGATGCCAAACATATATCAATTAAGAAACTTATTTAGGGAGAAAGAAAATTTATTAACCGATTTTAAAAGTTATTGGTCATCTGATATTTCTGATAGTAAATGTATCAATAGTAATCAATATGCAAATTCTATAATTTTTGATGATGGTAGTACTTATATTGGTTGTGCTCAATACTACACTAGATGTAAAAGGGAAGGTTACATAAATCTTACTAAGTAGTGTGTTATGTTTTATAAAAGACAAGTATGCGTTTTCATATACTTTAATAACAAAAAAATTAATCACTAGGTAATTGAATGTTATTTGAAAAAAGTGATAGAGTTTTACAACTTTGTAAAAATTCAGATTATAAACATGATTTGATAAAAATATTAGAAATATATAATTCAGACAAACATGAATATCTTTTTAGTTTAAAACAGATCATTAATTTAGAAAAAACAGAAAACTCTTGCAAAGAAGCTAAATTACCACATAAAGAGGTTGGAGTTTATATTTTTTTTGATAAATATAAACTCCCGGTCTATATCGGTGTAACTGGAGAAAAAGGTTCAAAGGCAAATTTAAAACAAAGAATATGTTCCCAATTAAGGCAAAGTTCTAATTTATCAAAAAATATATTAGAAATTAACAACTTAATTTTAGGTACAGACTTAGCACAACTAAACAGAAAAGACTTGTTACATTATCTTGATAATGTATTAGTATATCCTTGTGGAAATGATATTGATAAAGCACAAGGACTAGAATTACTTTTATTGTCAGTATGCAATACAAAATACAATCGTTAAATGGCTTACAAACTTGAATAAAATAAATGTTGTTTAAGCCCATAATCTCTTACTTTTGGAGCAAAATTAATAACACATCGCATTTTTGTTCCACAAACTGTTCCAAAAGAAAAAATCCAAAATTCCCACAAACCCTTAGAGCTTTTTGAACATAAAAAGTTGCTTCTTGATTTTCTAACACTGTCGAAAAACTAATGTTTTCCGACACACATCATCATGAAGTAAGCAATAACTCATTTTATTGCTTAAAAGTATACGAAAAACACTATCGGATTATGTTACAATACGGAAACTATACAAATAAGGTTTTTCGTATGATTATTGGATATATGAGAGTTTCAACAGAAGATCAAGATACACAACTGCAAAAAGATGCACTATTAAAATATGGTGTAGATGAGAGAAATATTTATCAAGATAAAGTCTCTGGTATAAAAGATAATAGAGATGGATTGGCTAAGGCACTAGAATATTTACAATCAGGTGATACTTTAGTTGTATGGAAACTAGATCGTCTTGGTAGAAGTCTTGCGCATTTAATTTCTATCATTAATGATCTTAAAGAGAAAGATATCTCTTTTGTATCTATTACAGAAGGGATGGATACAACAACTGCAAGTGGAGAACTCTTTTTTCATATCTTTGGTGCACTTGCTCAATTTGAAAGAAGTCTGATTCAGCAAAGAGTAAGAGCAGGACTTGAATCAGCAAGAGCCAAAGGTAGAGTTGGCGGTAGACCTCGTGCAATAGATGATGAAAAACTTGAAGCAATTAAAGAAGCACTTGCAAACGGTATGAGTAAAGCAGCTGCTTGTAGAACATTTGGAGTTAAGAGAAGTACTTTGATTGATAGTTTGAATAGATTAGAGAATCAATAATGTAAAAAGCTGGCATGAAATTAAGAGTTTTTCATGGAGAATCATTATGAATGTGTATTATTTTCTTTCTTTTTAACTTCTTTATTATATTGATATTTGCCTATTGATAGCCCTACACCGATAAATAGTGCGACTACAAAAAGAATTTCGTATAACTCCATAATAACACTCCTAGTGCATTTTAATCAATGATATACACCCCATAAGAGGATGATCAATATAGAATAGTGGCACCAGTAGAGTAGGTCGCTAGAGGTATTTGGATAGAGCTTTTTTTATTTTCTGAGAGCTCTTGTATATAGCACTCCATTCCTTCGCAAAACTCCTCTTTTTCAATAACATCATCTTCTAAGTGTATATACATCTATTATCTCCTATAAAGTTTATTTTTTTGTCTCTGCTAAAGTGCATCTTGTCGCATCTGCTATAAAATCATCTTTTATAAAACTCATTCCATCAAGACTCCATCCACGATCTTTTGAGACTAGATAGGGAGTTAGCCCTCCAAAACACTTTATGGTTGTACCATCATTAAAATACTTGGTGTTCTCTTTAATAGATTCTGATGTGGAATATGAGTCAATAAATGGCATAAGCACTAAAGGAATCATTAGTAAAAAGAGAAAATAATGCACTTTCGTTGGTTTATTCTCATGCATACTTTTTCCAAGAACTACCATGATTGCAAGTAGAAGTATTACAAATGTAATAACAGATAAAACAATAGAATGAGTTGTTATGTAATCAAACATATCTTACCTCCTTTGGTAACTGTTTTAGGGTATTGAATACTAATAATACTTATAGAGTTTTTTAAGTATTTTATATCCAGGCTTTGAAGTTAAAAAATAGATGAGTCCAAGATATGTAAATGTAAACGTCAGTAATACATCAATGACATACTCCATTGTGATGCTACTGAAGTTATGTTTTAATCCATAATCTATAAGCGTTACTAAAACATATTCAGCGAAGTCCATCTAAACTCCTGCTATGTCAAATATAACATCTTTATAGACTACTCCATACTCTTTGAGTGTGATCTTATAATAACTCTCAATTTCAGATCCTAGAGCAGGGCTTACCTCTTTTAAAGTACCTATTGTAGTATAATCTACCTCTCCACCATAAAAATCAGCTGCATGGAGTCTCTTTGTATCTCTGTTTATCTCGATTGCAATCTGATACTCCTCCATAAGCAATAAAGAGGGGTTGGTGTAGTCTAAGTTATTTGCATATTTTAGTTCTAGCATTTATATTCCTTTGTATAATTTGTAGTGTAGCAAAGAAGAGAAGTGATAATAAAAAAGTTGACAAAATGACAACTCGCACTTCACTCTTTTCATTTCCATTTTTATTAATTAAGATTGTAAACCGGTCTTGTTTGAGCAGCTGCTGCCATAAGAACCAAAGCTATAAAATCACCCAGTATTGTTAAGACAGTCATACTTACTTTAATGACTCTAGATATATTTAAGAGCCATAATTGAATAGTATCGAGAATTTGGACTTGGACCAAATTGTGTTTTTACATGTGTGGTTTTAATCAAGATTTTGTTTTAATTTTTAAGCTCTTGATAATTCTATGTGTATTGCAAAATTGTTTGTTTTTGAATAATTCGATTATTGCAAAAAACGCACCAAACGGGCCACCCATCACGTTTTTATCCGGCCACCCGTGTCGCTTGACATCCGGCCACCTATGACGGAGCTTATCCGGCCATTTTGTGCTTGAGTCCGCGATTTTAGATTCAGTTAAGAATTTACTAAATAAGCTAAGAGATGTTTTCTAAATTTACCTACACTCTTTGTAAAATTTACAAAGGTGTTGGAATGAGGAAAATAGATATGAAACAGGTACGAGAAGTATTGAGATTGCATTTGATTGCAAACCTCTCTGCTAGAAAAATACAAGGTGCTACAGGAGTAGCTAGAACAATGGTACAAGAGTATATCAAGCGATAGTAGTTTGATGCTTTTTAACTATTTGAGGTTCAAAGGTTTCTTTTCTATCACGAAGTGTTTCAAGTTCAAAAGTACTATCGCTTGTACCTTTGATAGTTTTTTTATTGACACCATTTCTTCTGTTCTTAGTCCCACTAAGAACATCATTGGCTATGTGTGATTCTACATCCGCTTCGAGTGCAGCTTATGTACCCCAAGGGTATTTGTCGTTTCACTCGGGCATAAGTTGTTTGGTAAGTGGAGCTAAAAGCCCACCTTCACCTGTAAGCTTTTTACCACTTCTAAATTCTTCTAAGATTTCATCAAAATCAAAATCTATTTCTTCGTTCATTGTCAGTCCTTGATAGTATTTTATCAAACTGACACGAAATTTCTAACACTCCATTAAATCTCATACTATTCTCTATATATAAATTCATCTCCAAATGATAAAATAACTTTCTTAAAAATAAAACCTGTTATTATTACTGCTCCAATTGCAGTACCGTATGAGATATATAATAGCGTCATTTTCTTCTTACCATTTTTGGTATAACTTCATTGGCGTCATAATTAAATGTTGTGTAAACTACTTGTTCCTTGTCTTATTTACCTATATTGTAATAAAAAAGTGTGCAATACGCAAGTATTTCTTAACTCTTTTGAATACAATTATAAAATAGAGGTGATAGACTTAAAAGTTGCACAAGTTAGAGCAAGTAATAGATTTTTGAACGGTTCCACAGTCCTAATCATGAATTTTTCTCATCTAGATTAATTAATATTGTAAACCGGTCTTGTTTGAGCAGCAGCTGCCATAAGAACTAAGGCTATAAAACCAAGTATTGTTAAGACAGTCATATACTTACTCCCTTTAATGACTCTGATATATTTGTAAGCCATAATTGAATAGTATCGAGAATTTGGACTTGGACCAAATTGTGTTTTTAGAGGAGTGGTTTTTATCAAGATTTTGTTTTAATTTTTTTAAGCTCTTGACAATCCTATGCGCATTGCAAAATTGTCTCTTGTTGAATAATTCGATTATCGTTTTTTTTGAAATTTAATTTATGCTATAATTTAATTAAATATATAAATAATTATTCAAAGGATTATTATGCAAGCCTATAAAAGAGACGAGATGATTTCAGT